>JAAUYH010140227.1_pt1 | contig 34492 bp, 33 predicted proteins | sample 7278061 | NCBI WGS metagenome assembly JAAUYH01 (sample SAMN14350203, study PRJNA611818) | marine sediment metagenome | isolation source: surface marine sediment (0.6m) | place: French Polynesia: Moorea | collected 2018-08 | reverse complement strand
CGCCGCGGCGGACGGGATGCTGCACGTGTCGCTCGACGTCGATTTCCTCGACCCCTCTGTCGCGCCCGCCGTGGGCACCACGGTACCCGGCGGCGCCACGGTGCGCGAGGCGCATCGGGTGATGGAGATGATCCATGACAGCGGGCTTCTGACCTCGCTCGACCTCGTCGAATTGAACCCGTTCCTCGACGAACGCGGCCGCACCGCGTCTTTGCTGGTCGATCTCGTCGCCTCGGCCCTTGGCCGCCGCGTCTTCGACCGCCCGACCCATGCCTTTGCCTGAGGATCAAGCGATGCAGCCCTCCGACCGCGCCTACGTGCCCTTCGTCAGCGTCGATCACATGATGCAGCTCGTGCATGCCGTCGGCCTGCGCGCCATGCTGCGCGGGATCGCCGATCGGATAGAGGCGGATTTCCAGCGCTGGGAGGTCTTCGACAAGACCCCCCGTGTGGCCGCGCATTCGCCCGAGGGGGTGATCGAGCTGATGCCCGTGTCGGACGGCCAGGCCTACGCGTTCAAATACGTCAACGGCCACCCCAAGAACGCGAAGAGCGGGCTGCAAACTGTTGCCGCGCTTGGGCTTTTGGCGGATGTCGACTCGGGGTACCCAGTGCTCTTGAGCGAGATGACCCTGCTCACAGCGATGCGCACGGCGGCGATGTCGGCGCTGGTGGGGCGGTATCTGGCACCCCCCAAAGCTCGCACAATGGCGCTGATCGGCAATGGCGCCCAGGCAGAATTCCAGGCGCTGGCCTTCCAGGAGATCTGCGGTATCGAGGAGGTCCGGCTTTACGACCTCGACCCGCGCGCCACCGCCAAGGCCCAGGCGAACCTGGCAGGCACCGGCCTGCGCGTGATCCCCTGCACCAGCGCCGAGGAGGCCGTCGAGGGCGCCCAGATCATAACCACCTGCACCGCCGACAAGCAATACGCCACGATCCTCACCGACAACCTCGTGGGCGCCGGGGTGCATATCAACGCGGTGGGCGGCGACTGCCCCGGCAAGACCGAGTTGCATCGCGACATCCTCCTGCGGTCCGAGATCTTCGTGGAATACCCGCCCCAGACCCGCGTGGAAGGCGAGATCCAGCAGCTCGACGCCGTCCACCCCGTGACTGAGCTTTGGCGTGTAATGACCGGAGACACCGTCGGTCGCCGATCCGCCAACCAGGTAACGCTCTTCGACAGCGTCGGCTTCGCGGTCGAGGACTTCTCGGCCCTCAGCTACATTCACGACCAGCTACAAGCCACTGGCTTCTATCAGAAACTCGACCTGCTCGCCGACCCCGACGACCCGCGCGACCTTTACGGCATGCTGCAGCGCGCCGCGCCCGCCGCGCCTAGTGCAGCGTGAACTCTCCGGTCACGTTGCGCCATTCGCCGGGCGAGATCATCTTGCGATGGGTGAAGCGCACCGAATGCAGCGGCCCCTCGATCTCGTCCTGCCAGAACTCGATGAACTTGAAGAGCTTCGGGTGATCCGGCGCCAGGTCATACTCCTGCCAGATGAAGGTGTTCAGAACGCTTTGGAAATCGGGCATGCGATAGAAAAATTCCGCCGTGGTCAGCCCGTATCCCCGCAGCATCAACTCGGTCTCGGATGTCGCCACTGAGGTGCCTCCTATTCTGCTCTTTCATACAATCATGCCAAATCCAAATTAACTTTCAATAAAAACAGTGTGTTAGCACTCCCCTCCGGTGGCTGCCGAGACCCCCGATATCAGCCGTTGCACCCCAGATAATCGGTGGGGTATAGTTGCGGACAACAACATCTAGCTTCCCGCACGCAGAACGGACACTTACGTGAGCGACACGCCAGAACCCCCTGAAAATACGGACGAAAACACGCCCGAGCGGCCCGGATACGACGGTCCCACCATCTCGATCTCCGACGAGATGAAATCGTCCTATCTCGACTACGCGATGAGCGTCATCGTCTCCCGCGCGATCCCCGATCTGCGCGACGGGCTGAAGCCCGTGCACCGGCGCATCCTCTATGCGATGCACGAGACCGGGAACACCGCCGACAAGGCCTATCGCAAATCCGCTCGACCCGTGGGCGATGTGATGGGCAAGTACCACCCGCATGGGGATTCCGCGATCTACGACGCGCTCGTCCGCATGGCGCAGGACTTTTCCATGTCGCTGCCGCTTCTCGACGGTCAGGGCAATTTCGGTTCCATGGACGGCGACAATCCGGCGGCCATGCGCTACACCGAAGTCAGAATGGACAAGCCGGCCAACAGCTTACTGGCCGACATTGAGAAGAACACCGTCGATTTTCAGGACAATTACGACGGCAAGGATCTCGAACCCACCGTCCTGCCCGCGCGGTTCCCGAACATGCTGGTCAACGGCGCCGGCGGTATCGCCGTGGGCATGGCGACCAACATCCCGCCGCACAATCTCGGCGAGGTCGTCGACGCCACTCTCGCCCTGATCGAGGATCCGGACCTCGATTCGATGCAGCTGATGGACTACATCCCCGGCCCCGATTTCCCCACCGGCGGCGTGATTCTCGGCCGCTCGGGCGCGCGCAAGGCCTATACCGAGGGCCGCGGAAGCGTGATCATCCGCGCCAAGACCCGGATCGAGGAAATCCGCAAGGACCGCTACGCCATCGTGCTCGACGAGATCCCCTACCAGGTCAACAAGGCCAACCTCGTCGAACGCATCGCCGATCTCGCGAAAGAGAAGAAGCTCGAGGGCATCGCCCATGTGCAGGACGAATCCGACCGGGTCGGCGTGCGCGTGGTGATCGAGCTGAAACGCGACGCCACGCCCGAGGTGGTGCTGAACCAGCTTTACCGCTTCACGCCGATGCAGACCTCTTTCGGCTGCAACATGCTGGCGCTGAACGGCGGGCGGCCCGAGCAACTCACGCTGCGCGATTTCCTGAGCTATTTCATTGACTTCCGAGAGGAAGTTGTCACCCGCCGGACGGCCTTTGACCTGCGCAAGGCGCGGGAACGCTCCCATGTGCTCTGCGGCCTTGCCGTGGCCGTCAGCAATGTCGATGAGGTTGTCGCTACGATCCGCGCCAGTGCCGATGCCGCCGAGGCCCGCGCCAAGCTGATGGAGCGCCGCTGGCCCGCCCAGGACATCGCCGATTACATCCGCCTGATCGACGACCCGAGCCACACGATCAACGAGGACGGCACCTATTACCTCTCCGAAACTCAGGCCCGCGCGATCCTCGAGCTGCGCCTGCAGCGCCTCACCCAGCTTGGCGTCAAGGAGGTCACGGATGAGCTCGAAGAGCTCGCCGCGAAGATCAAGGACTACCTCGACATCCTGCGTTCGCGCACGCGGATCATGTCGATCATCGCGGACGAGCTGAAAGAGGTGAAAGACCAGTTCGCCGTCCCGCGCCGCACCGAGATCACCGAGTGGTCCGGCGACATGGAAGACGAGGACCTGATCGAGCGCGAGGACATGGTCGTCACCGTCACTTCCGGCGGTTACATCAAGCGCACGCCGCTCGCCGAGTACCGCAGCCAACGCCGCGGCGGCAAGGGCCTGAGCGGCATGGCGACCAAGGAGGAAGACGTCGTCACGACGCTCTTCGTCGCCAACACGCACACGCAGCTTTTGTTCTTCACCACCGACGGCATGGCCTACAAGCTCAAGACCTGGCGCCTGCCCTCGGGCGGCCGCACGGCGAAAGGCCGGCCCATCGTGCAGATCCTGCCGATCCCGCAGGGTGTCTCGATTGCCGCCATCATGCCGGTGGACGCTGCGGAAGAGGATTGGGACGACCTGCAAATCGTCTTCGCCACCACTGCGGGCGATGTGCGCCGTAATGCGCTCAGCGACTTCACCAATGTGCGCGCCAACGGCAAGATCGCCATGAAGCTGCCCGAGGACGGGTCGGTGCGCCTCGTGAACGCCCGAATCTGCACCGAGGACGATGACGTGATGCTTGTCACCGCCTCGGGCCGCGCAATCCGGTTCCGCACCACCGATGTGCGCGTCTTCAAGGGCCGCGATTCCACCGGCGTGCGCGGGATCAGGCTTGCGCAGGACGACAGCGTCGTCTCGATGGCGGTGATCCGGCATTTCGCCGCCTCGCCCGAGGAACGCGCCGCCTATCTCAAGATGCGCCGCGCCGTGGCGGGCATGGCCGACGATGCCGAGGGCGCGGTCACCGACGACGAAGAGGCCGTCGCCGATGTCGCCCTGCCCCAGGAACGCTATGCCGAGATGTCGGCGGCCGAGGACCTGATCCTCACCATCACCGTGCAGGGCGCGGGCAAGCTGTCGTCGAGCCACGACTACCCGGTGCGCGGCCGTGGCGGCCAGGGCGTCGCCGCGATGGACAAGGCGATGCGCGGCGGCAGGCTGGTGGCCTCCTTCCCCGTGGACATGGACGACCAGATCATGCTGGTGACCTCCACCGGCCAGTCGATCCGCTGCCCCGTCGACGGTATCTCGTTCCGGTCGCGCGGCGCCGGCGGGGTAAAGGTCTTCAACACCAGCCCGGGCGAAGAGGTCGTCTCGGTCGCCTGGATCGCCGAGCAGGGCGACGAGGACGGCGGCGACGGCGACGCGCCCGAGGGCGAGGCGCCCTAGCCCCAGGCCCCGAGTCGCGGTTGGTTAATGCGGCGAAACAATGGCGCCGGTTTCGGCGTATTGTCTGAAATCCGTGTGTTTTCAGGCGGATAGCCCCTCAATCGCCACAATCCGGACCTTGAGCAGCCCGAATCCGGAGGCTTGGTTGATTTGACTAAAGGTTTTGCCACCTGGGGGAAAGAACATGACCAACGCCAGAGCCACACGGCCGAACATGATCAGCACGCAAGTCAGCCGCACTGTGCTGTCCACCGTCCGGATCCTCATCGCCTCCTATTTCCTCGCGACCGCCACCGGGCTGGTGCTGGAGCCCTCGAACCGCACGCTCTTCGGCAGCGTCATGCTCGCCGACCACGCCAATCTCGCCGCCACGATCTACCTCTTCATCACCGCCTTCGCGATCATGGTCGGCAAGGCGGTGCGTCCCGCCGCCCTGCTGCTCGCGATCTACATCTTCTGGTCCGGCTTCCTGCACTATGACTTCAGCGACAGCGCCGACGCGCTTTCGAAGTTCTGGCGCGACATGGCGCTTCTCGGCGCGATCCTCCTGATCGCCGTCACCGAGCCCGGCGGCAGCGGCCGCTTCACGCTCCGCCGCCGCGCCGTCGCCCCCCGCCGCGTCGCCCCCGTCCTGATCGAGGACGCCGAAGCCAAGGCCCGCGCCCGCCGCCGCCCGGCCCCGTCCGGCAGCCAGCTTTCCCGCGACGACATCATCGCCGCCGCCGAAGAGGCCGAGGACGACGACGTCCAGAACATATTCGCCGACATCTGGGACGGCCTGCCCAGCAAGGACCCGATCCCCGCCTGACCCCTTTCCTTCTCGGGGCCAGTCCCCTACATCCCGCCGCATGACGCACCCACTCAACATCGTCGGCGGCGGGATGGCCGGGTCCGAGGCCGCCTGGCAGGCCGCCGAACAGGGCATCGACGTGATCCTGCACGAGATGCGCCCCACCGTCGGCACCTTCGCCCACCGTACCGGCAACCTCGCCGAGATGGTCTGCTCCAACTCCTTCCGCTCGGATGACGACGAACAGAACGCCGTCGGCCTTCTGCACTGGGAAATGCGCGCCGCGCACGGGCTGATCATGGAGATGGCCGATACCCACGCCCTGCCCGCCGGCGGTGCCCTCGCCGTCGACCGCGACCCCTTCGCCGAATCCGTCACCCGGCGCCTGCGCGCCCACCCCCGCGTGACTGTCCGGGACGCGGAAATCACCGACCTGCCCACCGACGGCCATTGGATCATCGCCACCGGCCCCCTGACCTCGGGCGCCCTCGCCGAGGCCATCCGGGCCGAGACCGGCACCGAGGCGCTCGCCTTTTTCGACGCCATCGCGCCCATCGTCTATGCCGACTCGATCGATATGGGGCAAGCCTGGCTCCAGTCCCGCTACGACAAGGGCGACACCGAAGAAGAACGCAAAGCCTACCTCAACTGCCCGATGGACAAGCCGCAATACGAGGCCTTCATCGACGCGCTGCTGGCCGCCGAGAAAACCGAGTTCAAGGACGGCGAAACCGCGAACTACTTCGACGGCTGCCTGCCGATCGAGGTCATGGCCGAACGCGGACGTGAAACCCTGCGCCACGGGCCGATGAAACCCGTGGGCCTCACCAACCCGCACAAACCCGACGAAAAGCCCCATGCCGTCGTGCAGCTGCGCCGTGACAACAAGCTCGGCACGCTCCTGAACATCGTCGGCTTCCAGACCAAGATGAAATACGGGGCGCAGACGGATGTGCTGCGCATGATCCCGGGCCTTGAAGAGGCCCGCTTCGCCCGGCTCGGCGGCATCCACCGCAACACCTTCATCAACTCTCCCACCTTACTTGACGCCCAGATGCGTTTGAAATCCAAGCCGAATATCCGCTTTGCCGGGCAGATCACCGGGGTCGAGGGCTATGTCGAATCCGCTGCGATGGGTCTGCTCGCCGGCCGCATGGCCGCCGCCGAGATCCTCGGCCAATCCCTTGCCCCACCCCCGCCCGAAACCGCGATGGGCGCGCTCGTCACCCACATCACCGGCGGCGCCGAGGCCAAGACCTTCCAGCCGATGAACGTCAATTTCGGCCTCTTCCCGCCCGTGGACCTCAAAGGCGGCCGCAAGAACCGCCCCGCGCGCTACAAGGCCTATACCGACCGCGCCAAGACCGCCTGGACTGGCTGGCTTTCCGGCGCCGCGCTCGCCGCCTGAGCGGGGGCAAGGTTTTTCGAAAAACCTTGTCACAAGAATTTTCGAAAATTCTTGGTTCCGCCCGGAACCACCCGTCCCTACAGTGTCCCCATGTCCAAAGGCTTCCTCACCTCCGTCTACGACCTCGCCACGACCGACGAGACCCGCGACCTCTATGATCGATGGTCCGACAGCTATGACGACGAGATCATCGAAAACGGCTACGTGACGCCGGAACGCGTCGCCCGCGCGCTGTCGGCCCAGATCCGCGACCTGCATGCTCCGATCCTCGATTACGGCTGCGGCACGGGCGTGTCCGGCGCAGCCCTGATCGCCGCCGGCTTCACCACCATCGACGGCGCGGACCTGTCCCTCGAAATGCTCCGGCAAGCCCAGGACAAGGGCATCTACCGCGAGACGTGGCAGGTTCAGCCGGACGAGGGCCTTCCCTTCGAGCCCGGGAAATACCATGCGATCGCCGCGATCGGTGTGATCGGGGTCGGCGCGGCGCCGCCCGAGACCTTCGACCTCTTGATGCACGCGCTCGAACCCCGTGGGCTGTTCACGTTCAGTTTCAACGACCACGCGTTGGCCGATCCGGCCTTCACGACGCGATTGAACGACTGGATCTTCGACGAAAAGGCCAAGCTGTTGTTCGAGGAACACGGGCCCCACTTGCCCGGAATCGACTTGAACGCTACCGTTTACGTGCTTGAAAAGACGTGACTTTCGTCACTCGTTTTGCGCCTTCTCCCACCGGCCCGCTGCATCTCGGTCACGCCTATTCTGCGATCCTCGCCCATGACATGGCGCGCGCCGCGGGCGGGACCTTCCTGCTACGTCTCGAGGACATCGACCAGACCCGCGCCCGCGCCGAATGGGAGGATCTGATCTATGAAGACCTCGCCTGGCTCGGCCTCACCTGGGACGGCCCGGTCTGGCGGCAATCAGAGCGCCTCGAGAGCTACGCCCAAGCCCTCGACGACCTTTGGGCGCGCGACCTGCTCTTCCCCTGCACCTGCTCCCGTCGCGACATTCTCGAGGCGCTGGCCGCCCCGCAAGAGGGCGCGCCCATGGGCCCGGATGGCGTGATCTACCCTGGCACCTGCCGCGGAAGCACCGGTCTGCCGTGGTCGCTACAGGACCGCCCCACCGACCAGGCGTTGCGGCTCTTCATGAGCCAGGCGGCGTTGGCTGTCCGCGACCACCACGTGACCGGCCCCGGAGAAACACGGTGGACGGTGGGCTTCGAGGAAACCGGCGCGGGACCAGAGGGCCAGACCGGCTGGATCGAAACCACGCACGAAGCGCTTGCGACCCGGATCGGCGACGTCGTCCTGGCGCGCCGCGAGATGGGCACCTCTTATCACCTCTCCGTGGTGCTGGATGACGCCGCGCAAGGCATCACCCATGTGATCCGCGGCCAGGATTTGTTCGAGGCGACCCCGATCCATGTCGTCCTGCAGCGCCTCCTCGGCCTGACAACGCCGCTCTACCACCACCACCGCCTGATCCGCGACGAGGCCGGCAAGCGCCTCGCCAAGCGCGACGATGCCCGCGCGATCCGGCATTTCCGCGACGAGGGGCTGGGCCCGGAGGATATCCGCCGCATGGTCGGTCTGCTCTGATCGATTTGGGCATCTCGGGGGGTGAAGACCCGGATTCGCCTTTGCCCCCGAGCCGTGATTCGCGCCGAATTCCACGCTCGTCCCAGGTCCGTTGTTAGCGCTACCTCGTTTGATATCAACAAGTTACCATAGCGTCCTAGCTAGGACATCTCACACCATCGGCGCCATCAACTCCACCTCGTCTCCCTCCCGGACCGCGGTGAAAAAACAGCTTTTCCGATTCGTATGACAGGCCGGCCCCACCTGCCGGACCACCGCCAGCAGGCAATCCCGATCGCAATCCACCCGCAGATCCACCAGCTCCTGAACGTGCCCCGAGGTCTCCCCCTTCACCCAGAACGCGGCCCGCGACCGGCTCCAATAGGTCACCCGCCCCGTCTCCAGGGTCCGCGCCACCGCCTCGGCATTCATCCAGGCCAGCATCAAAACTTCGCCCGTCCCCGCCTCCTGCGCGATCACCGGCAGAAGGCCGCGATCGTCGAAACGAAGGGTCGCAGGATCGAAAGCCATCGGTTATCCTTTCCAAGCACCGCCGCCGGGCCTATGTAGAGGCTCCAACGAGACGAGAAAAGCCATGAGCGACGCAGACCTGATCAAGCTCTACTCCGGCCGCATCCTGGAGCTCGCCGCCGATATCCCGCTCACCGAGCGACTCGAGGCACCCCAGGCCACGGTCAAAAAGCGCTCCCCCCTCTGCGGCTCCACCGTCACCGTGGACCTCGCGCTTCAAGATGGTCGTGTCTCGGCCTACGGCCAGGACGTCAAGGCCTGCGCCCTCGGCCAGGCCGCGGCGTCCGTCGTCGGCGCCCAGATCCTCGGCCGCACCCGCGCCGAGGTCGAGACCGCCCGCGACCAGCTGAAGGCGATGCTGAAATCCGCCGGCCCGACCCCCGACGCCCCCTTCGACGGGCTCGAAGTCCTGCGCCCCGCTGCCGAGTTCAAAAATCGCCACGCCTCGATCCTGCTGACGCTCGAGGCCGCCTCCGAGGCCATGGCGCAGGCCGAGTCCGCCGCCTGCGCCTGACCTCTCACTCGCCCGCGCAAACACCTGCCAAGGCACGCCGGACAGGTCCTCGACTCCCTACCTTCGGCGTTTCCCACCGCGACGCCGAAGACGGCGCGCCCCCTCCAAAAAAAAACCGCCGCACTCCGGGGACGCGGAGGCGGCGGTGAAGGCGCGTCTGTTTTTTTGGGCCAGCCGGTCAGGGACGGTGAGGATCGTCCGAAGCTGGAAGACAGGCAGTCAGCTTACGCGTCGACAAAGGGGACAGGTGACGCGGGACCGGCCGAGAACAGAACGCAGGCAGATCAGATCATCACGGGCAAGTAAAGCCCCGCAATCAGAAGCAGCGTCAGGGCCGAGGCCCCCGCCAGATCCTGCAGCAGCGTATCGGAAGAGCGCCGGGCGATGGCTTTGAGTTCGGTGAACATGGCGGGCGGTCCATATCGTTTCGTGTTGCCTCTTTGTTCTCAAATCCGAAACCGTTTGTAAAGAACTTTTAAAGAACAAATGTGAACTAAATTCGAACTTATGGGCTAACCCACTGAAATCAAACGGATCGCCTTGTCCTGCTCCATCAGCCACAAAAGCACCCGCGCCGCCTGCCCTCGTTCGCTTGTCAGGTCCGGATCGTCGGCCAGAAGCTTGCGTGCATCCGATTGCGCCAACGCCATCAGAGCCGACTGCCGCTCCAGATCCGCGATCCGGAATCGGGGCAGCCCGGATTGCGCCGTGCCGATCAAGTCTCCCGCGCCGCGCATTGCGAGGTCCTCTTCGGCGATGCGGAACCCGTCCTCGGTCTCGCGCAGGATCTCCAGACGCCGCCGCCCACCCTCGGACAAGGGTGGCTGGTACATCAAGAGACAGGTCGAGGCTGCCGCCCCGCGCCCGACCCGGCCGCGCAACTGGTGCAACTGCGCCAGGCCAAAGCTCTCCGCCCGCTCGATCACCATGATCGAGGCGTTGGGCACGTCGACGCCGACTTCGATCACCGTCGTCGAGACCAGCACCCGCGTCTCGCCGGCCACGAACCGCGCCATCGCCGCATCCTTGTCCTTGGGCGGCATCTGGCCGTGCACCAGCCCGACCATCCCTTCGCCCAGGGCCGCGCGCAGGCGTTTGAACCGTTCTTCCGCCGCGGTCATGTCCACGGTTTCGCTTTCCTCGACCAACGGGCAGACCCAATAAGCCTGTCGCCCCTCGGCCACCGCGCCACGCATGTGATCGACCACCTCGTCCATGCGCCCGGTCGAGACCAGCGCGGTGGTGACCGGCAGCCGCCCCGGCGGTTTTTCGTCAAGCACCGAGACATCCATGTCGCCATATTGCGCGAGGCTCAGCGAGCGCGGGATCGGCGTCGCGGTCATCACCAGCATGTCGGCCGCGCGTCCCTTGGCGCCCAGTTCCATGCGTTGCGCGACGCCAAAGCGGTGCTGTTCGTCAACCACCGCGAGGCGCAGGTCGTGGAAATCCACGTCCGGCTGGAACACTGCGTGGGTGCCGACGAGAATGTGGATATCGCCCGCCTTGAGCGCCCGCAGCTTCGCCGCGCGTTCGGCACCCTTGTCGCGGCCGGTGAGGATTTCGAGCACTACGCCCGCCGCCTCGGCGAGCGGCCGCAGCCCCTCAAGATGCTGCCGTGCGAGGATCTCGGTGGGCGCCATCATCACGCCCTGGCCGCCGGCCTCTACCGCGACCAAGAGCGCCATCAACGCCACCAAGGTCTTGCCCGCGCCCACATCGCCCTGGAGGAGACGGTTCATTCGCACCGGCTGCCCCATGTCTTCGGTGATCTCCGCGATCGCGCGTTCTTGCGCGCCCGTGGGAAGATAGGGAAGCGATTTCAATACCTTGGATTGAAGTCTTCCGGTTCCCACCGAGGGCAAGCCCTTGCCCTTGCGCACCGAAGCGCGCGCCAGGGCGAGCGTCAGCTGATGCGCCATCAGTTCGTCATACGCGAGCCGCTGCCGCGCTGGGCTGGTGAGTGCCAATTCGTCCGCCGAGAGTGGCCCGTGCGCCGCCTCCACCGCCCGATGCCAAGTTGGCCAGCCCTCGCGCGCGCGCAAGCTCGGGTCGATCCACTCGTCGAGTTGCGGCGCGCGGTCGAGCGCGGATCGCGCCGCCTTGGCGACCTGGCGCTGGGTGAGCCCGGCGGTCAGCGGGTAGACCGGCTCATAAGGCGGGATTTCGTCGGCCTCTTCGGGGCGCAGGATGTGGTCGGGATGCACCATCTGCCCGATCCCATCGAAAAGCTCGACCTTGCCCGATACAACGCGGCGCTGCCCGGTCGGAAGCTGTTTTTTCAGCCAGTCATCGCGGGCATGGAAGAAAACCACCTGAAAGGTTGTTTGCGCATCGCGTACCTCGATCCGGTACGGCCGGCCCTTGCGCGCAGCGGGCAGATGATGGCCGACCTCTACCTCCACCGTCACCACCGCGGGCAGATCCACCCCCTGGATCGAGGCGCGGTGCCGCCGGTCGATGCCGGAATAGGGCAGCGTGAAGAGAAGATCGCGGGGTTTTTCGACCTCCATCTGGGCGAAGGTCTTGGCGGTCTTCGGCCCGACCCCGGCGAGCGTGTCGAGTTCCGCAAATAGCGGATAGAGGATCTCGGGCCGCCCGGTCATGCGTCCCCGATCAGCGTCAGCCAGCCCGCTTCATCGATCGTATCGATGCCGAGTTCCGCCGCCTTCTTGGCCTTCGACCCGGCGCCTGGGCCGGCGATGACGAGGTCGGTTTTCGATGACACACTGCCCGAGACCTTGGCCCCCAGCGCCTCGGCCCGCGCCTTGGCCTCGGCCCGGGTCATCTGTTCCAGCGTCCCGGTGAAGACCACCGTCTTGCCCGCGACCGGGCTGTCGACATCGCCCCGCGCCGCGGCGTCCTCGATCTGGAGCTCGGCCACGAGCCGGTCGATCGAGGCGCGCTCCGCCTCCTGCTGGAAGGTCGTGACCAGCGAGGCGGCCATCACTGTGCCCACGCCGTCGATCGCCAGCAAATCCTCCCAGGCGGCACCTTCCCCGATTGTCGCCGACGTTATCGCGTCCTCGAAGGCCCGCCAGGACCCGTAATGCGACGCCAACAGCGCCGCACCGCTTTCACCGACATGGCGGATACCGAGCGCGAAGATGACTCTGGCCAGGGGAATTTTGCGCTTTTCTTCAATGGCCTCGAAGAGATTCTTCGCAGATTTCTCACCCCAGCCCTCACGGTTCTTCAGCTTCGAGACAGCTTCGGCATCCCGCGTGGCGAGGGTGAAGATATCCGCCGGTTCGCGGATCGGCAGGATGTCGTCGTTGTAGAACATCTCGACCTGTCTGGCGCCGAGGCCTTCGATGTCGAAGGCCGCGCGAGAGACGAAATGCTTCAGTTTTTCAACGGCTTGTGCGGGGCAGATGATGCCGCCGGTGCAGCGGCGCACCGCATCGCCTTCTTCGCGCACAGCGTCCGAGCCGCATTCGGGGCATTTGACCGGAAAGACGTAAGGTTCAGCGCCCGCGGGCCGCTGGCTGAGGTCGACATCTGCGACCTTGGGGATCACGTCGCCGGCGCGGTAGACCTGGACCCAGTCGCCCTCGCGGATGTCTTTCCCATCGCGGATCGGATTGCCCTTGGCGTCGCGCCCGGCGATGTAGTCCTCGTTGTGCAAGGTGGCGTTCGAGACGACGACACCACCGACGGTCACCGGGGTGAGCCGCGCGACGGGGCTCAAGGCCCCGGTCCGGCCGACCTGGATTTCAATCCGTTCGAGGCGGGTCCAGGCGAGTTCCGCAGGGAATTTGTGGGCGATGGCCCAGCGAGGGGTCGTGGATCTAAAGCCGAGCCGGCGCTGCAGGCCGAGGTCGTCGACCTTGTAGACCACGCCATCGATGTCATAGCCGAGCGTAGCGCGCTGCACCTCGATCTTCGCATAATGGGCGAGCATCTCGGTGGGGCCGGTACAGGTTCGGGTCAGCGGATTGGTCTGGAAGCCAAGCGCGGCCAATCGGTCGATGGCGCCGGATTGCGTGTCGGCCAGCGGGTCCGAGATCTCTCCCCAGGCATAGGCGAAGAACCGCAGCGGCCGCGACCGCGTGACCCCGGCATCGAGTTGCCGCAGGGAGCCGGCGGCAGCGTTGCGAGGGTTGGCGAAAGTCTTGGCGCCGGCCTCAGTCTGGCGTGCGTTCAGAGCCTCGAAATCGGCATGGCTCATATAGACTTCGCCGCGGACCTCAAGCACCTCGGGCGCGTCTTCGAGCCGCTCGGGGATGTCGTCGATCGTGCGCGCATTGACGGTGACGTTTTCCCCCGTCTCGCCGTCGCCACGCGTTGCCGCCTGTACCAGACGCCCGGACTCATACCGCAAAGACAACGACAACCCATCGATCTTCGGCTCGGCGGTGTAGGCCAGAACCGGATCGCTCTCGCGCATGCCGAGGTACCGCCGCACCGTGTCGTCGAAATCGATGATATCCGCGTCGTTGAAGGCGTTGGCGAGCGACAGCATACGCACTGCGTGAGTGACTTTTGCGAAAGTTTCGCTGACCGGGGCGCCGACCTGGTCGCTGGGGCTGTCCGCTCGTTTCAGATCGGGAAAGGCGGCCTCGATCGCCGCGTTGCGCTGTTTCAGCGCGTCGTATTCGGCGTCCGTGATCTCCGGCGCATCTTCGGTATGATAGGCGCGATTCGCGCGGGCGATGAGGCCGGCGAGCCGTTCCAGCTCTGCCGCGGCGTCGGCTTCTGTCAGTTGAGCAATGTCTTTGTGCGTCGCCATTCCGGGCTCTCCGAGGGTGTCTCCTTTTGATAGGAGCGCACCCCCGGGAGGTCCAGAGCGTGAGTGGTGGTGTGGATTTCGTCAGGCCGGGCACATGCCCCGCGCCGGATCGCCGCTCCGCCGTCCGGGCCGGCCCCGTGCACCGGTAGGGCCAGCCGCGGGTCGGCGTCCGCCTCAGGCCCCGATGGCCAGTTTCTCGTCCATCTCGGCAGGTTCGGGATCGCGAAGCACATAGCCGCGGCCCCAGACCGTCTCGATATAGTTGTCGCCGCCGGTGGCCTTTGAAAGCTTCTTGCGGAGTTTACAGATGAAGACGTCGATGATCTTCAATTCGGGCTCGTCCATGCCGCCATAGAGATGGTTGAGGAACATTTCCTTGGTGAGCGTCGTGCCCTTACGGAGCGACAGAAGCTCCAACATCTGGTATTCCTTGCCAGTGAGGTGCACCGATTTGCCCTCGACCTCGACGGTCTTGGCGTCGAGGTTCACCTCGACCAGCCCCGTCCTGATGATCGACTGCGAATGCCCCTTGGACCGGCGGATGATCGCGTGGATGCGCGCCACAAGCTCTTCGCGATGGAAAGGCTTGGTCATGTAGTCGTCCGCCCCGAATCCGAAGCCCTTGATCTTATTTTCGGTGTCGTCCGCGCCGGTCAGGATCAGGATCGGCGTTTCGATCCGCGCGAGCCGCAGCTTGCGCAGCACCTCATGCCCATTCATGTCCGGCAGTCCCAGATCGAGCAGGATCAGGTCGTAATCGTAAAGCTTCGCCAGATCGATCCCTTCCTCCCCCAGGTCCGTTGCGTAGACGTTGAGATTGGCGTGAGTCAGCATCAATTCGATGCTGCGCGAGGTCGTGGGATCGTCCTCGACCAAAAGTACCCGCATGTCGACATCTCCACTCTTATCCGTTTCGCAAGGTTAACGTAGTCGAAAAAACGTTAACCACACGTTACCAGAAAGTCGGAAATATGACACTGCCCTTATACGGGACAGGAAATCGTGTTCAAACCCGACGGTATTTCTGCACCGCGGTTGCCTTGAGCGCCGCCTCGCCATGCATGTCGACCGCGCGGCACCAGCTCTCAAACTCGTCCTCGCTGAGCCTGTAGGTGTCGAGCGCTTCCTTGAGCGGCAAGAGCCCGGATTGCACGCCGCGCACCACCGCCGCCTTGCGGCTGGCGACCCAGCGGCATGTGTCGGCAGGCGGCAGGTCGGCACGCGACAAGGTGCTGCCGTCAGGCAAGGTGACGGTGCGTGGGCCGTCGACTTTGCGTAGGTACATGGTTCATCCCCTCGATTTCCGTGCGGGCACCATGACCGCGGGGGCTTAACGGGCGGTGAAACCGGGGCTTGAGAGTATCTCGCATTTTCCTATATTCTGCGCGTTCCCTGACCACGGCCCACGATATGCTCGACCGCCCTGCCCTGAACTCGCTTGGATTCGCCAAGCCGCCCGCCGAGACGCGCGTCGTTGTGGCGATGTCGGGCGGCGTGGACTCGTCGGTCGTCGCCGCGGAACTCGCTGCCGAGGGCTACGACGTTGTAGGCGTGACGCTACAGCTCTACGACCACGGCGCAGCCTTGGCCAAGAAGGGTGCCTGCTGTGCCGGGATCGACATCCATGATGCGCGGCGCGTGGCGGAAACGATGGGCTTTCCGCATTACGTTCTGGATTACGAGAACATCTTCCGCGACGCGGTGATCGACGAATTCGCCGACAGCTATCTTGCGGGTGCGACGCCGGTGCCCTGCATTCGCTGCAACGAGCGGGTGAAGTTCAAAGACCTTCTCGAGACCGCAAAGGATCTCGATGCCGATTGCATGGCGACCGGGCATTACATTCAACGCAAGATGGGCGTGCACGGGCCGGAACTTCACCGCGCCGCGGATCCCGCGCGCGATCAATCCTATTTTCTGTTCTCGACGACGCCGGAGCAGCTCGCGTATCTGCGCTTTCCGCTTGGCCACCTCGTCTCGAAAGAGGAGACGCGTGCGCTCGCCGCCAAGCACGGGCTGAGCGTCGCCGACAAGCCCGACAGCCAGGATATCTGCTTCGTGCCGGGTGGCGACTACGCCGCGGTGATCGAGAAACTCCGCCCCGGTGCCGCCGATCCCGGTGAGATCGTGCATGCCGACGGGCGGGTGCTCGGCGCGCACAAGGGCGTGATCCATTACACGGTCGGGCAACGACGCGGGTTGGGGATCGGCGGTCTCGACGAGCCGCTTTATGTCGTGCGGCTGGATGTCGAGGCGCGCCGGGTGATCGTCGGACCGAAAGAGATGCTGGCGACGCGCATCGTGCCGGTGGGAGAGGTGAACTGGCTTGGCGATGCGGCGTTTGACTCGCGCGACGAGTGGCATGTTGAGGTCAAGGTCCGCTCCACGCGCCCCTCGCGCCCGGCAGTGATCCGGCCGCGCTCGGCCACGACGGCAGAGGTGGAGCTGTTGGCGCCCGAGCAAGGCGTATCTCCCGGCCAGGCATGTGTATTCTACGCGCCCGAGGGCAAACGGGTGCTCGGTGGCGGCTGGATCACACGGTCGGTCCTGGCACCAGAGTCAAACGCAGTTTGACTCGAGCCGCGCGCTGCGCGACCCTTCCTAAGGGTAATGGACCGGCCGGGCCCTTTTTGACCCGGCCGGCTTCGCATCAGGGGGAGCGCTCCACATGTGTCTTCGAACTTTCGCATCTGCTATGGCCATCCTGTTCGGCCTCGCCGCCACAGCCTCGGCGCAGAACTACGGCGCCATCGCCTATTCGCCCGACACGGGCGGCTACGGCTATTCCTATGATTACCGCTCCCGAGGCGAGGCCGAATCGCGGGCGTTGGGGGAATGCCAGGCGCGGTCCTATGGCTGCGTGGTGGCGATCTGGTTCCAGAACGCATGCGGCGCCGTGGCTGCGGGGCCCAATGGCTGGGGCTCGGGCTGGGGCAGCAGCCAGCGCCGCGCGGATCTCGAGGCCATCAATGTCTGCAACCAATACAGCGGCGGTTGCACAATTCAGGTACAGGTCTGTACCTCGCGCTAACGACGCAGCCTAGCCGTTCGGGGCGAGTCCGTCGAGAACGGCCCGCGCCGCGCGCAGGCCCGGGGGTTCGGAGTCACGCCCCAGGGCCACCATGGTAGCCTCCATCGCTGCGATCTGCGCCGCGCGGGCGTCGGGGTTCTCGATCAGGGACAGGAGCGCCTGAGAAACGGGCCCGGGCTTGCAGGCAGGACCGAGGAACTCCGGCACGGCATCCGTTCCGCTGACCAGATTCACCAACGTCACGGTGTCGGTCTTCAGCATCCGGCTCATGATCTGCCAGCTGAGCCAGTTCATGTCATAGGCGATCACCATGGGTGTTGCGGCAGCGGCGAGCTCTAACGAAACCGTACCCGAGGCTGCAAGAGCGTTGTCGGCAGCGGCGAAGGCAGCGCGCTTGCGGGTGAGCGCGGCTCCTGTCGGCAGCCCGCGCGGGTCGAGCACCACCGGATCGCCCGGCCAGCGTTTCACGCTATCGAGCACGGCGCTCGCCACAGGGGCGGCGGCGGGAACAATGACGCGCATCTCGGGGTGATGTTTCAGAACCGGCCGCAGCGCTTCGCCAAAGACCGGCGCGAGCCGGGTGACCTCGCCCCGGCGCGAGCCCGGTAAAACCAGAAGGATCGGCGCGTCGCCGATCCCCGTCTCGGCGCGGAGGGCTGCGATGTCGGCCTCGGTTGCCACGGGCTCAGCCGCGACCGGGTGGCCGACGAAATCGCAACGCATGCCTGCGGCCTCCATATAGGGCGGCTCGAAGGGCAGAAGCGCCAGCACCTGGTCGACGGATCTTGCCATCTTCTCTGCCCGCCCGGGACGCCAGGCCCAGACCGACGGGGCGACGTAATGCACGGTGCGGATCGGGCGTTCGGACTTCACGAGCCCCGCGACACGCAGGCAGAAATCCGGGCTGTCGATGGTGATGAGAAGGTCCGGCTCGGTCTCGATCACCGCCTGCGCGGTCTCGGCGATGCGGCGTTTGAGATGACGGTACTTTGGAAGAACCTCCGCGATGCCGAAGACGCTCAGCTCTTCCATCGGGAACCGGCTGATGAGACCTTGGGCCTGCATGAGCGGACCACCGATGCCATCGAAAGTCACCTCGCCAGCGAGTTCGGTGAGCCCTGCCATCAGCGCGCCGCCGAGCCGGTCGCCCGAAGCCTCGCCCGCAATTAGGAAGACACGCATCAGAGGGTGACCCCGTGAGAAGGCACACGGGTCAATCCGCGGTCCCCCAGACGGCAATCCCGGTTTCGTCGCCCAAATTGCGAACGTGGGATCGGTCGAGCACGATAACGCCGCCAGCCTGTACCGAGATCCCCTGCAGCCCCGCATCCCGCGCCTGAGAGACAGTGTCCGGTCCGATCGCCGGCATATCTATGCGCAGGTCCTGGCCCGGTTTTGGCCATTTGACGAGCACGCCGCCCTTGGCGCTGCGCAGGCCCCCCCTCGTCTCGGCGACGAAGCGCAGCATCGCGGCGGTGCCCTGCGCTGTTTCGATCCCGAGACAGATGCCCCCGGCCACCACGCAGGCCTGCCCGACATCGAGCGGACCGAGGGCGGCAAGGATCTCGCGCGCACGGGCGGCATCTTGTTTCAGCGCGTCACCAGGCGGAAGTTGCGTAAGCGGACCGGCCCCGATGGTCAGATCGGGCAGCACTTCATGAGCACCGCGCACGGTGAAACCCTCTTCCTCGAAGGCCAGGATCACCGCGCGCAAGAGCGCATCATCCCCGCCCTGCATTGCCGCCATGAAACGCGGCGCCAGCTCCATCATCCTGGCGTCGAAATTGGCCGGGTTCAGCGCTGGGCGCGCGAGGCCTCCCGCGAAGACGACCTCGGAGACGCCCGCCGCCTGCAGGCCTGCAAACATCTCGCCAAAACGTTCGTAAGAGGTCTGGAAAGTCTCCACCTGGGGCAGCTCGATCTCGAGGTCCTCGAAATGCACGAAGAGCGCGTCGGGGTGCATGGCAGCGATCTGCTGCGGCAGAGCGCCTAGCCCTGCGAGAATCGCTAGGCGGGGCATTTCAGGATTGGCGAGGGGCCCGCCCCTCGCACTTCGTTGGAACAAATTTGACCGTAAAGAGGAGCCGTGTTCGACATGCGATCAACCGGGCGTCAGGAAGGAGCGGTCGCTTGCACCAAGGATGAACTCGGTGACCTCGCGCACGTAGTCGCTGTCGGTCTCGGCATCGAGGCGGCGGGCACGATCCTGAAACGCGCCCTCGCCCTGCGCCAGCATCTGGTACGCGGCGCGCAAAGCGGTGATGTCTTCGCGCGCCACGCCCTTGCGTTTCAGGCCAACGAGATTCAGCCCGTCCAGATTGCCGCGCGGCCCCTGCACGAGGCCATGGGGGATCACGTCATTGGTGACCATGGTGACCGCGCCGATGATGGCACCGCGGCCGATGCGCACCCATTGGTGCACGCCTGAGAGTCCGCCGATGATCACGTCGTCGGCCACCACGCAATGACCAGCGAGACAGGCGTTGTTGGCCATGATTACCCGGTCGCCGACGATGCAGTCGTGGGCGACATGAGAGTTCGCCATGAAAAGCCCATCATCACCAACGCGCGTCTCGCCGCCACCACCGGCGGTACCGGTGTTCATCGTGACGCCCTCTCGGATCCGGTTACGCTTGCCGACGATGAGCCGGGTGTCCTCGCCCTTGAATTTGAGGTCCTGCGGGATCTCGCCGATCGAGGCGAAGGGAAAGATCGTGGTTTCATCACCAATTTCGGTGCGTCCGGTGACAACAGCGTGGGACTTCACCACCACTCCTGCCCCGAGCCGCACATTCGGGCCGATCACGCAGAACGGGCCGACGATGGTCTTCGCGCCGATTTCGACGCCGTCTTCGACGACGGCTTGGACGTGGATTTCTGCGCTGGGGTGGATCGACATCGCGGTGTCAGCCGTCTGCGGGCATGTCGATCATCGCGGTGAACTCGGCCTCGGCGGCCAGTTCACCCTCGACCTCGGCACGCCCCTTGAACTTCCAGATCTTCGAACCACCGCGTTGGGTTTCCACATGCAGCTGCAGCACATCGCCCGGGACCACCTTGCGACGGAACTTTGCCTTGTCGATGGCCATGAAGTAGATCAGGAACTCCTGGTCCGCGAGGTCCTGCGCCACGCCCACCATCACCGCGGCGGTTTGCGCCATCGCCTCGATGATCGTGACCCCGGGCATGATCGGCGTCCCGGGAAAATGGCCCTGGAAATGCGGTTCGTTGAAGGTGACGTTCTTGAGACCCGTCGCGGTCTGCGCGCCGTCGATATCGACCACCCGGTCGATCAGAAGGAACGGATAGCGGTGCGGGATGATCCGCTGGATCATCTGGATATCCGCGGATTTCAGCGCGTCGGCCATGGGCGGGTCCTTGTCGTCTGTCGGGCTGGGGTCTGGTAGCAAGCGGGCCGGGGTGAGACAAGCGGCTTAGGGGTCTTGCGCGGGGACGTCGGGGTCACCCGCGTCGGGACCCGGGCCGGGGGTTTCGGCGGGGCCCTCGAGCGGCGTCTCACCGAATTCAGCGTTGATGCGCGCGATGACCTCTTCGGTGATGTCGATGCTTTCGGCCGAGATCACCAACGTGCGCCGGTCGAGCACCGCAACCGCACCGCGTTCGCGCACGATCTCTCCAAGAACCGGCGTGACGCGGCGCAGGAAGTCCTGGCGCTCCTGTTCGCGCAAGAGCTGCAACTGGCGCACCTTGTCGTCCTGTTCGGCCCGGATCGCCCGCACCTTTTCGTCAAAGGCGTCGGCGAGAGCGCGGAACTCCGACGGTTCCATCGTCGGACGCAGTTCCGTGAGTTCGAGCTCTTCGGCGACCAGCTCGGCCTCGATCCGGCGGTTCTCCGCAGCGAGCGCGGCAGAACGCCGTTCGAAATCTTCGCTGAGCCGTTCGGCCTGCAACGCGCCCTCGAAGAGGCGCTCCTGATCCAGCACGAGAATCGGGGACGGGACTTGCAGGAATTCCTGCGCCGGGGCCGATGTCGGCCCCGAGATCATGGCCAAAGCGGCCCACGCGGCGCGCCAGGCGGCCCGGCGCATCGTCAGAACGTGGTGTTGATAGTCAGGTCGAAGTCACGCTCGACATCGAAGGGCTGTTTTTCAAGTGCCCTGGAGAAGTTGAACCGCAACGGCCCGATCGGGGTGTCCCAAAAGATCGAGATACCTGCCGCCGCACGCAGTTGCGCGCTGTCGTCAACTGGGCAGGTTCCCGGGCCGCCTGCGCACAGCGCAACACTATTCGCGCCACCGGCGGTGTTGTTCAACCCCCACACGGTGCCGATATCCAGGAACACACCACCCCTGACGCCGTACTCCTCGGGCAGGCCCAACGGGAATTCGGCCTCGAATTTCGCGACGGCGAAGAAGTTGCCACCCAACGCATCCTGGTTCGGTGCGGAAAGATCCCGCGGGCCCAGCCCGAAGTAATCGAAACCACGCATTTTGCCGTTCAGGTAGTAGCGCTCTGTCGCGCGGCTCACGTATCCGTTGATCGGGGTCAGAGCGCCGCCCTCGAAGATCGCGCGCAAGGTCACATCGCCGTTCATGATCTTCGTCTCGCCGACCAGAAGCGCCTCGGACCGGATGAATTCAGCATCACCGCCGACACCGGCGAAATCCTGGCTCCAGCGGAAGAGGATCCCCGCATCGGGGTTCAGGCCGGTGTTCAGGGTCCGGAAGCTGTAGTTGTAGCCGAGCGCACTGGCGAATTCCGTGCCGCGGGCCGCTTCGGTCTGCAGAATGAAGGACGAAGCTGCCGGCACATTGGAGATTTCGGTGCCGGTCAAGCTATAGCTAAAGCCCAACCGGCTGTATTCGCCCATGGGAAAGGCGATGCCGACCGTGCCGGTTCCGACCGTGGTGTCATAGGCGGTCGATTGCGCGCTCTCTGCAGTCGAGTACGACGCACCGATGTTGAAGGCCACGTTACGGCCCAGGAACGCCGGCTCGACGAAGCTGAATCCGTAATCGGCATTCTCGCTGGCTGCGGAGACGTTGAAGCTCAGCGTCTGGCCACGACCGAGGAAGTTGCGCTCCGTGAAGTTCGCCGTCAGGCCGAAACCGGTCGAGGCGCTGTAGGTGGCGCCGAAGCCGAGCGAGCCGGTGGGTGCCTCTTCGACGTCCACATCGACGATGACACGATCCGTGCTGGTGCCCTCGCGCGCCTCGACATCGGCCTTCGAGAAGAATCCGAGAGCCCGGATGCGTTCGGCACTGTCGCGGATCTCGCGCGGGTTGAACGGGTCGCCCTCGACCGAGGTAAACTGCCGCCGGATCACGCGGTCGAGCGTGGTGGCATTGCCCTCGATATCGATGCGTTCGACAAAAATCCGCGGACCGCGGACGATCGCGAACTCGATGTCCAACGTCAGGGTGCGATCGTTGCGCACGATGCGCGGCTCGGCCCGGATGAAGTCGAGATCCTTCTGCACGGCAAGCCGTTCCAGCCGCCGGATCGTCTGGTCCACCGCTTGCGGCGAATAGGTCTGACCGGGCCGGATCCGGATCGCCGCCTGGAATTCGGCGGGGTCAACCTCGCTCACGTCACTGGTCGTGGTGATATTTCCGAAGGACCATTGCTGCCCCTCTCGCACCGTGAATGTCACGAAGAACGCGTTCCGGTTCCGGGAAAACTCGGGCACCACCGAGAGGATCTGGAAATCGACGTAACCGCGCGACTGGTAGAAATCCGTCAAGACCTGGCGGTCGAATTCGATGCGGTCGCCGACGAAGGTGTCGCGGCCAATGATCGCGCGGAAGAGCCCCGCCTGCTTCGATTCCAGAACCCGGCGCAGACGCCGGTCCGAGTAGTTGCGGTTGCCGACGAAACTGATCCGTTCGACTTCGATAACGGCCCCTTCGCTGACCTCGAAGACAAGATCGACGCGGTTGTTGGAGCGTCGGATGATCACCGGATCGACACTGGCGGCCAGGCGTCCGGCCTGTTCATAGGCAGTGGTGATGGCGGCGGCATCCTGTTCGGCAATCGACGGCGAATAGACCCGCCGGGGTTGCGACTGGAGAAGTTGCTCGAGTTCTTCATCCCTCAGGCGCCGGTTGCCCTCGATGTTGATCCGGTTGATCGTGGGAAATTCCTGCACGACGAAGACAAGCGTGCTGCCCCGTGGCTCTACAGCAACGGATTCGAAGAGACCGGAGTCGCGAACCCGCTGCGAGGCGGCGTTGAGCTGCCCCGCGCTCACTGTTTCCCCGGTGGCGATTCCTGCGTATGTTATGATAGTGGCGGTCTCGATCCGCTGATTGCCTTCGACGGTGATCGACCGGAAGATGTAGTTCTGCGCCTGTGCGACGGCGCCGGAAACGAGATAAGCTATTGTGATAAATAGGGAAAATACCAGTGTCGCGAAAAGGTTATGGTGCGCGCCACCCCGGCGCTGTCCCCTCGTCCGCCGTATCGCTCGTTCCATCACGTCCCTATCCCGTGGCAGCAGGCTTTTACGTTGACTAGCGGGATTGGAAACACTTGTCAAAGCACAGAAAATCCCAAGCGCTATGAGTAGCGCGGGATTGTCACACCAGATATTGTGAGTGTCTGCCGCTTTTTCTGTTCGACGGAATAGCCGGCGGCATTTTTTGCCGTTTACGCTTTGGAAACAGGCGCGCCGCCGCCCCGGTCAGAGCGAGATGATGTAGGCCGCAGCGTAAAGCGCCGCGCCGGACAGACCCACGAACAGAAACCGGTCCCAGTTCAGGTTCGCCAGCAATGACAGGCTGTTATAGCCGGCCTTGATCGTGTCCATGGCCTTTCCCTCGCCAATTCGGATCGCGTTCCGTTCAGGCTAGCGCGGAATTGTGGCAGGATCGGGGCGGCAATGGACCCGTTCAGGGGCAAAAGAGGTCGTTTGTCAGGGCGAAAACCATGAGCGTCAGAAGGATCGCGAGGCCGACCGCCATCAAGATCCGCAGCGCCCGGTCGCTGGGCGGCTTGCCGGAGACCGCCTCGTAGGCGTGGAAAATCAGGTGGCCCCCGTCGAGCACCGGGATCGGGAACAGATTCAACAGCCCCACTGCCGTTGAGAGCACGGCGATGAAGCGGATGAAGGTCGCCCATCCCTGGCTCGCCGCGGCGCCACTGGTCTCGGCGATCCCGATCGGGCCGCGCAGGTTGCAGCTGTCAATAGCGCCAACGGCCATGTGGTAGAGCCCCGAGACCGAGGCGCGGATGATGTAGACCGTCTGGCTGAAGCCGTATCCCGCGGCCTCGCCCAGCCCGGGCGTCTCGGTTGCCGGATCAAACAGCAGGCCGCCGGTGATCCCGATGAGGTAGCGCGTGTCGAAACCGCCATCGGCGTTCGGCAGATCTCGCACCTCGGGCGTCATCTCGAGCTCCAGCGTCTCGCCATCGCGCCAGATCGTCAGCGTGACCGTGCGGCCCTCGGATGTTTTGATCGCCTCCTGCAGTTGGACAAAGGCGGCGATGGGCGCGCCATCGATAGCGGTGATCACATCGCCGATTTCGACCCCGGCATCGGCCGCGGCGAAGCCCGGCGTAAGGCCCATGACCAGCGCGGGATACGGGAACGGCGCTTCAACCGAGATCTCCTGCCCGTCGCGGCGCACCGTGTAGTCGAGCGTCTGCTCTCTCGGCAACTCCTTCACGAAATCGAAAAAGTCGCCGTATTCGGAGGGCGAGGTCTTTCCGGCCACGGCGATGATCTGGTCGCCCGAGCGCAGTTCCTGCACCTCGGCTGGCACGTTCTGCACCTGCCCCACCGCGAGTGGCGAGGTTGCCACACCGCTGAAAAGCACAACCGCAGCGAAGACGAAGAAAGAGAGCACGAAGTTGAAGACAGGCCCCGCGGCCACCGTCAGCACGCGGGCCCAGAGCGGCGCGCCATGCATCGTGTGCCGCTTGGTTTCTTCGTCCATCGCCTCGAATTCATCGCTCGCCTTGTCGCTGACCGCCCCCGCATCACCGAGGAACTTCACGTAGCCGCCGAATGGCAAGGCGGCGACTTGCCAGACCGTCCCGTTCCGGTCGGTGCGCGCGAAAAGCACCGGGCCGAAGCCGATGCTGAACACCTCGGCATGGATGCCGGTCCATTTGCCCACGATGTAATGGCCGTATTCATGTACCGCGACGATGATCGACAACGCGATGATGAATGCGCCAACAGTGTAAAGCAGGTTTCCGAACGACGGAATGAGACCGATGATATCCACTGCACGTGCCTTTGTTAGTTGCTCGCCTCGATGACCTCTTCGGCTCTTTGCCGGGCGAGATGGTCCATTTCGCGCACGTTATCAAGGGTGATTGGGGCCGAACTAAGGCCGGTCTCCGCTGATATTCGCGCCAATACCTCTTCGACGACCTCGGCCATGGCAAGGAATCCGATCTGCCCGGCGATGAATCCGTCGAGCGCGCGTTCCTTGGCGGCGTTAAATGCGGCCCCTGCGAGGCCCCCTGTCTCCATGACCTCGCGCGCCAGGCGCAGCGCGGGCCAGCGGGTCTCGTCGGGCGGGCGGAAGTTGAGCTGGCCGATCTGCACCAGGTCGAGCCGGCTGACCGGCAACGCCCTCCGCTCGGGCCAGTTCAGCGCGTAGCCGATTGCGTGGCGCATGTCCGGCGGCCCGACATGGGCTATGATCGCACCGTCATTGAAGCCGACCATGGCGTGGATCAGGCTTTCCGGATGTACGACGACCTCGATCCGGGAGGGATCGATGCCGAAATATTCCTTTGTTTCAATCAGTTCTAGGGACTTATTGAACATCGACGCGCTGTCGATTGTGATCCGTTGTCCCATGTCCCAATTCGGGTGGCTGGAGGCCTCGGCGAGCGTCGCCGACGCCAGGCTTTCCAGCGGCCAGTCGCGGAAAGCGCCCCCGGAAGCAGTGATGATGATGCGCTCGACGGCCGCCAAGTCTTCACCGACGAGCGCCTGAAAGGCTGCGGAATGCTCGCTGTCGACGGGAAGGATCGTTGCATTGTGGGCCTTCGCCTCGGCCATGAGCAGAGGTCCGGCGGTCACGAGGCTTTCCTTGTTGGCCAGCGCCAGAGTGGTCCCGTGCTTCAGCGCCGTCAGCCCGGGCAACAGCCCGGCGGCTCCTACGATCGCCGACATGACCCAATCCGCAGGACGCGCAGCTGCTTCGACCAGTGCCGCTTCACCTGCCGCAGCTTCGATGCCGCTGCCCACAAGTGCGTCGCGCAATGCTGGCAGCTTCTCCTCATGGGCCGCAACGGCAACTTGTGCACCCAGCTCGCGCGCGTCGGCGGCCAAGCGGTCGACATTAGCTCCGCCCGTCAAGGCTATGATTTCAAATCGATCTCTTTCGCGCCGAATCAGATCGATCGTATTCTGACCGATGGAGCCCGTGGCCCCGAATATCGACACACGGCGGATCATTTCAAAACTGAAGATCCGGCACGTCGACGATCAGAGCAACCAGGAGCATGAAAAGCGAGGCACCCAAGAGCGCATCGAACCGGTCGAAAAGCCCGCCGTGCCCCGGGAGCAGATTGGAGCTGTCCTTGACCCCCATCCGACGCTTTACCGTGCTTTCGGCGATGTCGCCAAGCTGCGAGGCGAAGGACAGCACCGCAGAGATCCAGATCAGATCTCTCCCCGCATCGGTGAAGGTCAGGAACAGCGCCCCGATCAACGCAGCCGCGGCCCAGCCGCAGAGCACCCCGGCCCAGGTCTTCTTGGGGCTGACCGACGGCCAGAACTTGGCCCCACCGATCAGGCGCCCGCCGAAATAGCCCGCGATATCCGTCGCCGCCACGACCATCACCAGCCAGAAGAGCCACACCACCCCGTATTCGTCGCGAAACACCGTAAGCCCGTAGCCTGCGAGCACCACGCCCATGGCATAAATCGCGAAAATCGGCTTGTGCAGACGCAATACGATTAGGCCCACGATCGCGGGCAACGCCACGTCTGCCAGCGCGAACATCGCCGACAGCTCCCGCGCGCTCAGCACCACTGCCCCCGTCAACACGCCTAGGAAGAGCGCGCGGTTCTGCGCGGCGGGGTTCGTCATCCGCGACAGTTCCCAGATCATGATGCCGGTGACCAGCGCGACCGTGGCAGCGAACCAGAGCCCGCCCAGCCAGATCACCACTACGCCGAGCGTGACCAGCACCGCGCCGGTGATCACCCGCGGGCGCAGATCATCCCAGGATCGCGAGGTCATACCTTGACGGCACCGAACCGGCGGTCACGCGCGCTGTAGCTGGCCACGATCTCGGCGAAGATCTCTTTGGTGAAATCCGGCCAAAGCGTGTCGATGAATTCATACTCGGCATAGGCCGACTGCCAGAGCAGGAAGTTCGAGATCCGCGCCTCGCCGCTGGTTCGGATCACGAGGTCGGGATCGGGCAGAAAGTATGTGTCGAGGTTCTGGGTCAGCGACTGCTCATCTACCTTCTCGGGGTCCACGCGACCGGCTTTAACCTCGCGCGCCAAACGCTTGACAGCGCGGGCAACTTCATCCCGGCCACCGTAGTTCAGCGCGATTGTCAGGTGCACCTTGGAATTGTCGGCGGTGAGCAGCTCCAACTCATCCATCAGCCGCACGAGTTTTTCGTCGAGCTTGATGCGGTCGCCGATGAACCGCACCCGCACGCCTTCCTCGAACAGCGCCTTCGCTTCACGCTGTATGTAGCGCCGGAAAAGCGACATGAGCCCCGCAACCTCGGACTGGGTGCGTTTCCAGTTCTCGGTCGAGAAGGCAAAGATGGTCAGATACTTCACCCCGATATCGGGGCAGCATCGCACGATCTCCTTGACCCGGCGCGCGCCGGCATGGTGGCCGAACAGCCGCGGACGGCCGCGTTGTTGGGCCCAGCGGCCATTGCCATCCATGATGATCGCCACATGGGACGGTCCGGCACTGGGCAAATCTTTCACGCGATGTCCTCTCTCATGCACTGTAGTCCAGGGCTTCAACCCTTCGCCGCTGAAGTCGTCCACCGGACAACTCCCAAGACGCGGCTCAGACCTGCATGATTTCCTCTTGCTTGGTCTCCAGCGCCGCATCGACCGACTTGATATGCTGATCCGTCAGCTCCTGGATCTCGTCATGCCAGATTTTTTCTTCATCCTCGGACATGCCTGCGGCCTTGGCCTTTTTCAGCTGATGCATGCCGTCCTGGCGCACGTTGCGGATTGCGATGCGGGCGTTTTCTGCATATTGCCCGGCGACCTTGGTCAGCTCGCGCCGGCGCTCCTCGTTCAATTCCGGAATCGGCAGCATGATGATCGTGCCGTTGGTCTGCGGGTTGATCCCGAGGCCCGACTCCATGATCGCTTTTTCCACCTTGGAGACCAGCGACTTGTCCCAGACGTTGATCGTCACCATCCGGGGCTCGGGCACGTTGACCGTACCGACCTGGTTGATGGGCGTCATCGTGCCGTATGCGTCGACCATCACCGGCTCGATCATCGAGGCCGATGCGCGGCCGGTCCGGAGTGAGGCGAATTCGTGCCGCAAGGCGGTCATGGCGCCGTCCATCCGGCGCGTCAGGTCATCCAGATCGACCTCGATTTCATCTGACATATCGGCTGCCCCGTGGTTTTCGCCGCGCTACACCGCGATTTTCTGCCTTATAGTCTTAACCATGCACCGTTGTATAGGTGCCTTGCCCGGCGAGAATGCCCCGAAATCCGCCGGGTTCATCCAGGGAGAAAACGATGATCGGCAGGTTGTTGCCCTGCGCCAGCGCGATGGCCGTGGCATCCATAACGCCGAGATGCTGGGCCAGCACGTCGTCATAGCTGATCCGGTCGTAGCGCGTGGCATCGTCATGCTTGGCCGGGTCCTTGTCGTAGACGCCATCGACCTTCGTCCCCTTGAAGATCGCCTCGCAACCCATTTCATTTGCACGCAAAGTCGCTGCCGTGTCGGTGGTGAAATAGGGGTTGCCTGTGCCCGCGGCGAAGATGCAGACGCGGCCTTTTTCGAGGTGCCGAACGGCGCGGCGGCGGATATAGGGCTCGCAGACCTGATCCATCGGGATCGCGCTGATGACGCGGGTGAAGACCCCGAGACCCTCGAGTGCGGACTGCATGGCCAGAGCATTCATCACGGTCGCCAGCATGCCCATATAATCGGCGGTCGTGCGCTCCATGCCCTGGGCCGAGCCGGAAAGCCCGCGGAAAATGTTGCCACCGCCGATAACCATGCAGATCTCGACGCCCAGATCGTGCACCGACTTCACTTCTTCGGCGATGCGCTGGACCGTCGGCGGGTGCAGGCCATAGCCCTGATCGCCCATCAGGGCTTCGCCGGAGATCTTCAGGAGCACGCGTTTGTATTTCGTGGATGGCTCGATCTCTTCCGCCGCTGTCATTGCCGTCGCCCCGCTTATCTCTATGCTTGGCGGGCAAAATGTCGGAAACGCTCCCAATGATCAATGCGGAACGCGAGCGATGCGGCCGGACTGGCTGAAATCCCTCAGTGCCGAGTTGCCGGTACTGCTGGCGGGGCCGACGGCGGCGGGGAAATCGGCCTTGGCGCTCGAAATCGCGGCAGATCAGGGCGGGGTGATCGTCAATGCCGACGCGCTGCAGGTCTTCTCGAACTGGCACATCCTCACCGCCCGCCCCGGTCCCGTGGAAGAGGAGGTGGCGCATCATGAGCTATACGGCCATGTACCAGGCGAGGCCGACTATTCCGTGGGGCATTGGCTGCGCGACGTGCTGCCCTTGCTGGCGGGCGAGGCACGCCCGATATTGGTCGGTGGCACCGGGCTTTATTTCTCAGCCCTGACCGAGGGGCTCGCCCCGATCCCCACCACGCCGCCCGAGATTCGCGGGACCGCTGACGCACGCCTGGCCGCGGAGGGCAACGCGGCGCTGCTGGCCGAGTTGGACGAGGAAACGGCCGCCCGTATCGACCCGCAGAACCCCGCCCGGGTGCAGCGTGCCTGGGAGGTACTGCAGGCCACCGGGCGCGGGCTCGCCGCCTGGCAGGACGAAACGCCGCCCCCCACCCTGCCTCTTTCCGACACCCAACCCCTCGTGATCGAGGCCGACAAGGATTGGCTCAACGACCGAATTGAGCGCCGGTTCGACGCGATGATCGCCGATGGCGCTCTCGAGGAAGCCCGGCGCAATCTGCCCGGTTGGGATCCCGCGCGGCCGTCGTCCAAGGCGATCGGTGCACCGGAATTGATCGACCATCTGAAAGGAAACCGTAGCCTGAAAGACGCAGCCGACGCAGGAAAAACCGCAACTCGGCAATATGCCAAGAGACAACGGACTTGGTTTCGGTCAAGAATGCGCCGGTGGCGGCCGATCGCGATGCCTCAGGCGCGCTAGGCTGCACGAAAGCTACACGGAACGGGGGATTCCTGTGGACAACCTGGGGTTACGTTCACTAATCGAACACTAATGCAGATTTTCAGCGCAAATAAACCGGATATCAACATGGGGCTGCGGCCCCAGAAGTTCCGCATCGAATCACTGCCGCGCATCGTGCCGGAGAACCGCTGGCGCACAGAAGCCATGCGCAGTTATGCGCAACCGCTTCTGCTGTGGTTCACGCGTGGCCAGGGCCGGATAACGGTGGCGGGCGTCACCCATGGATTTGGCCCACACCACGCCGTTTTCCTGCCCGCAGGCACAATGCACGGCTATGAAATGCTGGGTCAGGTCTACGGCACGGCGCTCTTTTTCCCGCAGGCTTCTGGGCTGAACCTGCCCGACGCGCCGCTGCACCTGCGCTTCCGCGAGGTGCACCAGCAGGCCGAGCTCAGCGCGCTGATCGACAACATTCAACGCGAGCTAGAGCGTGACTTGCCGGGCCAGGACCGCGCGCTCTTGGCCCATGCCGGTCTCTTGTCGGTCTGGCTCGACCGAGAGATCGAACATGGCAACCCCCATGACGTGAACCCCGACGCCGCGCGGCGCCTTGCGATGGCGTATACAGCGCTGGTCGAGCGTGACTTCCGGTCGGGCAAGTCGGTGAACGACTACGCCTCGATGCTGGGGGTGACACCGACGCATCTCACGCGCTCCTGCAACGCCGCTTGTGGGCGGTCCGCCTCCGCGCTGCTGATCGACCGGATCCATTTCGAGGCGCGGCGGCTCCTGACCGAGACCAAGCGCCCCGTGAAGGACATCGCCCGCGTGCTCGGCTTCAACTCGGCGGCCTATTTCACACGCGCCTTCCAGAAACACACCGGCAAGACGCCCTCGGAATTCCGCCGCCACGGCTGACGGCGCCTTTACCGCTCACGCAGAATTCGCTTGCAGCGGCGCGGAATGTCGTTTTTGTTTTCAGTGCATGTCGTTTTTGAGCCCCGATTGGGCGAAAGCGACCGTTGACGCACCGCATCAATCCGTGCGCAATGAAGACAACAGGGGATGTTGCCCGCATGAGGCGGGTTCGCGACACGCGAGGACAACTCGCGACACGAAGCCACCGGCGCATTCCAGAACATGTAAATAAGCGTGCCTACAGGGAGATAAGGATGACGCAAATCAACACCACACGGACGGTCCACCCGGCCGCCAAGATGTATGCCGACGAATACTGCGCGGGCCACATGGACCGGCGCGAGTTTCTCACCCGGGCCACCGCGCTCGGGGTCGCGACAACGGCTGCCTATGGGCTGATCGGCGCGCAAGCGCCCGCCATCGCCGCTGGCCACGCCAAGAAGGGCGGCACGCTGCGCATGCAGATGGAGGTCCGCGCGCTCAAGGACCCGCGCACCTACGACTGGTCACAGATCGCCTGCTACACGAACGGCTGGCTGGAATATCTCGTCGAATACAACAACGATGGCTCCTTCCGCGGCATGCTGCTGGAAAGCTGGGAAGCCAACGACAACGCCACCGAATACACTCTGAACGTCCGCCAGGGTGTGAAGTGGAACAACGGCGACGACTTCACCGCCGAAGACGTGGCGCGCAACATCGAAGGCTGGTGCGACAAGGAGGTCGAAGGCAACTCGATGGCCGGCCGCATGGCGACACTCGTCGATCCCGACACCGGCAAGGCCCGGGAAGGCGCAATCAGCGTGGTCGACAGCCACACCGTCAAGCTGACTTTGCCGACCCCGGACATCACCATCATCCCGGGCATGGCAGACTACCCTGCGGCGATCGTGCACAGCTCGCACGACCCCGACGACATGCTGGGCACCGCCGTGGGCACCGGCGCCTACATCCCCGAAAGCCTCGAAGTGGGCGTAAAGGGCGTGCTCGTGCGCAACCCCAATCATGAGTGGTGGGGCGATACCATGCTCGAAGGCGGCGGCGCGAATTTCGACCGCATCGAGTTCACCGATTTCGGCACCGATCCCTCGGCCTGGGTGGCCGCGGCCGAGGCTGACGAGGTCGACGTGCTTTGGGAAACCGTCGGCGATTTCGTCGACATCTTCGACGGGCTCGGCTGGACCAAGTCCGAGGTGGTCTCTGGCGCCACCATCGTGATCCGCACCAACCAGTTGGCGGAAATCGATGGCATGAAGCCCTACGCCGACAAGCGCGTCCGCGTGGCCCTCGCCATGGCGGTCGACAACGACGTCTGCCTCGAGCTTGGCTATGCCGGCCGCGGCGTGACTGCCGACAACTGCCATGTCGGCCCGGTGCACCCGGAATGGGACAGCTCAGTCACCCGCATCCCGCACGACCCCGCCGGTGCCGCAGCACTGATGGAAGAAGCCGGGATGATGGATTTCGAGCACGAGATCATCTCGATCGACGACGACTGGCGCCGCAACACCACCGACGCGGTGGCGGCCCAGCTGCGCGACGCAGGCTTCAAGGTCAATCGCACGATCCTGCCGGGCTCGACATTCTGGAACGACTGGGCGAAATACCCCTACAGCTCCACGAACTGGAACCACCGCCCGCTGGGCACCCAGGTTCTGGGTCTGGCCTACCGCTCGGGTGAGGCCTGGAACGAGTTCGGCTGGGCCAATGCCGAGTTCGACGCGCTTCTGGCCGAGGCCAACAGCCTAGCCGATGCCGACCAGCGCCGCGAGGTGATGGGCAAGATGCAGAAGCTGATCATCGACGACGGTGTGACGATCCAGCCCTACTGGCGCTCGATCTACAACCACCACAACGCGGACAAACTGGCCGGCGTGTCGATGCACATTGCCTACTTGCCGCAGATCTACAAGTGGAGCATCGCCTAACCAGGCGATCGCCGGGCCGCGCATCCCCGCGCGGCCCGGTCTTCTTCGTGGCGGACAGGACGCCACCTGAATTCGAGAGGCGCCAAGACCTCAGACAGACCTGACCAACAGGGGCTCCGATGGGACTCTTCATCTTCAAGCGGCTGGGCGTGATGTTGCTCACCGCGCTTTGCCTGACATTCATCGTTTTCTTTCTGACGAACCTCTACCCCAACCTGGAAAAACTGGCCAAGACCCAGGGCAATTTCCGGATGTCGGATGAAGAGGTCGCCTCGTACCTCGAAACCCAGGGCTACCTGCAGCCGCTGCCGATCAAATACGCGCAGTGGCTCGGGGTGATGCCAAGCTATGTCTCCGAACCCGACAGCAATGGCGAAGTTCTCAGCCGCTGCGCCACCGGCCGCGTGGCGCCGGAAGAGGCGGGCGGCTTTTGTGGCGTGCTGCAGGGCAATTGGGGCTTTTCCACCGTCTTCAAGGAGCCGGTCTACGACATCGTCAGCAAGAGGCTGGGCCTCACCGGCTGGCTGATGCTCGCGGTGATGTGCGTGATGGTCCCCGGGGCGCTGATCGTCGGCGTGCTGGCGGGGATGCGCGAAGGGTCGCGCCTCGACCGCACGCTGTCCACCGGCTCGATCGCCACAACCGCAACGCCCGAATACGTCTCGGGGGTGATCTTCATCGCGGTCTTCGCCTCGTCGGCCGTGGGCCTGAAATGGTTCAAGGGCACGGCGACAAGCGCCATGGAGAACATCACCTTCGAAAACTTCGCCCTGCCGGTGATCACCATCGCGCTTTACGGAATGGGCTATATCGCCCGGATGACCCGCGCCTCGATGGCCGAGGTGATGACCGCGCAGTACATCCGCACCGCGCGGCTCAAGGGCGTGAGCTTTTCGAACATCGTTCTGAAACACGCGCTCCGGAATGCGCTGATCGCGCCCTTCACCGTGATCATGCTCCAGTTCCCGTGGCTCCTGAACGGCGTCGTCATCGTGGAGACGCTCTTCAACTACAAGGACTTCGGCTGGACGCTGGTGCAGGCGGCCGGCAACAACGATATCGAGCTCCTGCTCGCCTGCTCGGTCGTTGCCGTCTTCGTGGTGCTGATCACACAGCTCATATCCGACATCGGATATGTCTTCCTGAACCCAAGAATTCGGATCGCGTGAGGAGGCTGGACACATGGAACCATTGACCTGGACCGG
>JAAUYH010014045.1_pt1 | contig 34496 bp, 34 predicted proteins | sample 7278061 | NCBI WGS metagenome assembly JAAUYH01 (sample SAMN14350203, study PRJNA611818) | marine sediment metagenome | isolation source: surface marine sediment (0.6m) | place: French Polynesia: Moorea | collected 2018-08 | reverse complement strand
TTCAGCCCAAGCGGGCATCGGTTCCGTGCCTTCTTCAGTCAGGAACCACCCGGGCGAGACATGATCGCTCTTGATTGCGACGGCGAACTCGCCTGCCGACAGCGGGGATGAAATTGGTGTCTTTCCGTCCAGGGCATTAAGGCTTCCAATGTCGTGGCCAGCAAGACGGCTCTTTTGCCCAAGGCCATCGTCCAACGCGCGGACAATGCCAATTTTACCCAGATGCTTCACCTGGTCTGCAAGGCAAGCAGCGGCGAGAACGTTGTCTCCAAGGCTCAATCGCTCGCGAAGCGCACCGACCTTTGGGACCTCGTGGCGGAGCGACTTCAGTAAACGCATCAGACCGTTCCCGTGAACCGCAGCGCCAAGGAAGGTGGGCACAAGGTCATGGTGTTGCAGGACATGGGTCGACACCGGATAAAGGTCCTCTGCGATCGGTATCTTGTCCTCGATTATTTGTTCGAGGAGACCATCATCAAAATCGGCGAAAGCTTCGAGCAGCTCTGACCTTGCTTCTTGCTCGCGGAGAAGCATGGTCTCGGGCAATTCGACGAGCGATGACCGGCGGCCTTCACGGTAGGTCCAGGCGCGCTCGGAGATCAGATCGATAACTCCAGTGATTCCGTCTTCATCGCGAATAGGAACCTGGCGAAGCACGATGCCGTGGCGGCAATAGTGCTGGAGCGACGCCACGATATCGGCGACGCGCTCCGTTGCGGTTTCAATCTTATTGATGAACAGGAACGTCGGTATGGAAGCTTCGTCTAGTAGTCGCAGGTACGGAGCAGCCAGAACGGCTGCGTCTGCCTGGGCGGGCACGCATAGGACAGCCGCATCGCAAGCTGCGAGTACCGTACCAATCTGTGACTGTGAATCGTGACCACCAGGCACTTCCAGCGCCGCCCAAGGGTCGCCCATGAATTCGAACGGTGTAATTGTTGCTTCGCCGTGCAGTTTCAACGAAGTTGGACGCGCGCCTTTTATCCTCGCGATGCCCTCAATCAATGTCGATTTGCCGGACTGCGATGGTCCGATAACTCCGATGGCTCTCACTTTGCGCCCTCCCTGCGTCCACATTCAGTCCTTCGGCACTCACTGCCTTCAGGTTGCCTGCAAACTGCATTCTGGGCCTTGTTGGCCCCGCTGCCTCTTGGGATCGCGCGCCAGTGAAACGGCAACACGTTTCTGCGTCAGTTTCGTATGTGACCATCCGTGTGGTCAAGGGGCGCTCGACTGTGTCCGAGCGATAGTCCGAAGGAATGTCGGTCGGAGCAGCCGCTCGTCGAAAATTCGCCAACGACTGCTCTGCGGACAAACCGGACCTTCGGCCAGAGGGACGCAATGAATGCTCTCGGCCCTAAGCGGCCATTCGTAGTGCAGATATTTTTGGTCATCTGAATCTCAAACCGGACATTCATGCGCCACGCAGTGTAATTGTTTGTTGTGACTGCGGCCGTTCAAGTCGCCATGATTTGACAAATGTCGATTTCGACGTTCTCCATCGGTTTGACGACAAGGTAGGGAAAGGCTTGTGCTTCAGATCTGGGGGAGAAAGACATCTTCCAATGTTCAAGCCGTCATGTGGTGCGTTGCCGAGCTGAACCTGGAACATGAGAGATACGACTGCGGGCATCGCTTCGGTGGCCTAAATACCGCTGAGTTTCTTGCGCTTAATCCCAATGGGACGATCCCGGTCATTCGTGACGATGATGGAGAGCCCATATGGGAAACAGGCGCAATCCTCCGGTATCTCGCGACCCGCTATGCCGACCAGGCCTTCTGGCCGCGTGAGATTTCCGCACGAACGCGGGTCGATCAATGGGCGGAATGGGCGAAGTTGAATGTCGCCCTCTTGTTCACGGGGCCGGTCTTTTGGCAGGTCGTCCGCACAAAGACCCCTGACCGGGATGCAGTGGCACTCGCGCTTGAGCAGATCGAGACAAAACTGTCGATCGCGGAGTCCCGCCTGAGCAGGCATGAATTCCTGGTAGGCGATGCCTTTACGCTCGCCGACATCCAGTTCGGGCACGTGCTTTATCGGTATTTCAACATCGATATTCCGCGGACGGAAATGCCAAACCTCAAGAGATATTACGAGCGGTTGAAAGACAGAAAAGCGTACCAAGACCAAGTGATGGTCTCATACGACGAACTACGCCCATAAACAGAGTGGCGGACACGACTGACTGATCGGGCTCAGGCAATTTTCTTGACTCACATCACCCCACCTGACAGTCTCGATATATAAAAAGCATGTGCTGATATATGGAACACAGGGAGTGCTAGGATGACCATGAAGCGCGGATGGATTGGTGCTGCAATTGCAGCGGTTGGCCTGTCAGGGGGCGCAGCCTTTGCTGAAAGCCCGACACTCAAAACAGTTCAGGAGCGAGGCACGCTTTTGTGCTCGGGCCATAACGGAAGCTATTTCGGTTTCGTCTAAGTGAACGACAAGAACGAATGGAAAGGTCTCGACATTGATCTCTGCCGTGCGCTCACAGTGATGATCCTCGGCGACAAAGATGCCAACCAGATCGTTCCTTTGAGTTGGGCACAGCGGTTCCCAGCCCTGCAGTCGGGGGTTGTGGATGTCGTCATCAAGGCAACAGGCTGGACCATGGGGCGCGATACCGAACTCGGCCTGCAGTTTTCTATTCCGTATTTCTTCGGCGGTGCGCAGTTGATGGTCCGCAAGGATCTGGGCGCGACGACCGCGACGGATCTTGACGGCGGTACGGTCTGCGTGGCTGCGGGAACCACGATAGAGCGTATCGTGGCTGATCACCTCAAGTCGGAAGAGGTCGAGCACACGATGGTCAGCTTCGAGAAGACGGCCGAGGTGATTGGCGCCTACAAGGCCGGTCGTTGCGATGCCTATGCCGCCTGGGGCCCTTCTATCGCGGTTCTTCTGGCGAACCAGTTCGAGGATGCGGATGCCCATGTGATCCTCGGAGACAAGCTTTCGGCAGAGCCAATTTCGGCGGCGATGCGCCAAGGGGATGACGAATGGGTTGATATCGTTAACTGGATGCTGGCCGCCCTTCTGAAAGCGGAAGAGGAAGGTGTGACCTCGGCCAATGTCGAAGACATGGCAGCAAACCCGCCCAATCCGACTATTGCGCGTTTGCTTGGCGTCGACCCTGGGATGGGCGAGCGCCTGGGATTGCGCGATACATGGGCCAAGGAGATGATTGCCGAGATGGGCAACTTTGCCGAGATCTATGACCGCAATCTTGGTGAGGCGTCGCCCTACAAACTTGAGCGAGGGCTGAACAATCTTTGGAGCAACGGCGGTGTACTCTATACTCCAATCCTCGACTAAGTTCGATTAAATGGACGAAGTGGGGCTGTTTCCAATGGGAGCAGCCCTTCTTTTCACCGGGGAAAGTTAGGCACATGCTGGGCTGGCGTGACTTCAATCGCATGAGTTTTCGCGAAATCGCGCTTCAGCTTGGTGCTGCGGTTCTCGTCATTTTTGTTGTCGTCACTGCCTATGCCAGCGCGCGCGTCAATCTGGAAACTCTGGGGATCACTTCAGGGTTCAACTTTCTCGACCGCAACACAGGTTGGAGTTACTCTTTTTCGCTGCTCGAAAGGAGTATTGATGACACCTATCGAAAGACACTGTTCATTGGGTTTCTGAACACGGTTTTCGTCGGCCTCATCTCGATACTGGTTGCGACAGTTCTGGGGTTCGTGATCGGCACGATGCGCGACAGCGAAAACCCCGGTCTCAAAACCATCTCCAGCGTCTACGTTCAGATTTTTCGGAACATTCCGCTGATCCTGCAGATCGTATTTCTGTATTCGATCTTGATCCATTTGCCCGGACCTAAACAAGCCTACTCGATCGGCGATGTCGTATTCATGTCTAACCGCGGCATCATGGTGCCTATGCTGACCTTACCGCTTTGGAGCGTGGTCGGACTGGTCATCGGAGCCACCGTATTGGGATGGGCATTGCTGCAATCTAAATTGGGCCTGTGGAAGGGACTTGGCATTTGGCTGGCCAGCGTTGTCGTCACGACATCCCTAGCCGTCGCGTATTTGGTCCCCGAGGGTAGCAGCGTTGTTTCGGTGCCCTTCTTGAAAGGGCTGCGGTTTCGCGAAGGACTAACGCTTTCCGTTGAACTTGTCGCTATGATTGTCGGCATTGTGCTCTATAGCGCGGCCTATATCGGCGAGGTCGTTCGTGGTGGTTTGGATGAAGTCCCCAAGGGGCTAGTCGAAGCGGGCAAGAGTCTTGGCCTGGGACGCTTTGCGGTTTGGTGGACGATCAAGATGCCAATGGCGCTGCGTTCAATCATCCCGCCGCTTGGCAACCAATGGATCTTCACCATGAAGGCCACCACCGTTGGTGTAGCGATTGGGTTCTCGGACCTTTTCTACATCGTATCCACGTCCATCACGCAGTCCGGTCAGACACTTGAACTGATTGCGATACTCATGGGGGCGTTCCTTCTGGTGAACTTTGTCATCGCGCAACTGGTCACGTTGCTAAATGTGCGGTTGGCTTTGAAAGGATACGGGTCATGAGCGCGCCGCCCCGCGCGGCGTGGGTCGCCGACTGGCGTCGCCGAGCGTTTGCCACCCGCTTGGATACGGTGCTGACACTTGGCGTCGGATTGCTTCTTGCCTGGATGGTGTGGGTGGCCATCGATTGGGCGCTTTTTCGAGCGGTTTTCAGAGCCGAGGACGTGGCACTGTGTCAAGAGAAATCGGCTGGCGCATGTTGGTCGGTGATCGACGCGCGCCACCGGTTAATCTTGTTTGGCCTGTATCCATTCGACGAACATTGGCGTTCAACTTCGGCTGCGATCGCCATCATCGCCACTGTCGTGCTGTCCTGTATCCCTTGGTTCTGGACGGCTTCCCGGATTGCAACGCTCTGGATCGTTGGGTTTGCCACTTACTACCTATTGATGGAAGGTAGTCTGTTGGGGCTGGAGCAAGTCACCACCGACAAATGGGGCGGTCTCTCGCTGGTGCTGTTCCTGTTCTCGTCGGTAGTTCTGTTGGGCATGCCGATGGGACTTGGGCTGGCGCTGATGCGGCGCTCTCGGTTGCCGGTGCTTCGTCTTGTTGCGACCCTGCTGATAGACTTTATTCGCTCGCTACCGCTTTTGACGACGCTTTTCACGGCAGCGGTGGTGCTGCCCATCCTGCTGCCCGAATGGCTACAGGGCGACAAGATCTGGCGGGTCATCCTCGCATTCGCCCTGTTCTTCGCCTGTTACCAGGCCGAGGTGTTTCGGGGCGGCTTCCAGGCCATCCCTGCCGGTCAGTTCGAAGCGGGCAAGGCTCTCGGCTTGGGCAAATGGCAAACGCTCTGGCTGATCGTACTGCCGCAGGTGTTCCGCCACGCCTTGCCGGCAACGATCAACATGGTGGTGGTCACCTTCAAGGAAACCGCCGTGGTGATCATCATCGGGTTCTTTGACCTTCTCGCCTCGGCCAGCGCAGCCTTCGGAACCGGCGACTGGGTGGCCTATTACATGGAAACCTACTTGTTTGTAGCTTTCATCTATTGGGCGTTCATCACGTCACTTGGACGGTATGGTGAGTACCTGAAGGACCGGCTGCGTCAGGAAGAGCATTAGTGTCCGACAACGGCCTCGCATACCTACAACGGATCCGAGACTACTACGCAGCATTGGGTTTCGGCGCGCCCTACATTTGGGCGCATTTTGATGATGTTCCAATCGCGAGACTTGCCAAGCCTCTGTCTGCCGCCACGATCGGCATCGTAACTACGGCGGCTCCATTTCAACCGGAGAAAGGCGATCAGGGACGAGGCGCGGCGTATAATGGATTGGCAAAATTTTATAACGTGTACTCGGCCCCCATAGCTCCCGAACCCGATTTACGCATCTCCCATATCGCCTACGATCGCGACCACACGACGGCAGAGGATCAAGGCACCTACTTCCCTCTGCGTGCATTGAAAACACTTGAAGAAGAAGGATGCATCGGAAGGGTCGCTGAGCGGTTTCATGGACTGCCAACCAACCGCTCACAGAAGACAACAATCGACGTGGATTGCGTTGAACTTGTCGCTCGATGTCAGGACGACGGCATTGACGCGGCAGTCCTGGTCCCGAACTGTCCGGTGTGCCATCAGTCTGTCAGTCTGGCTGCCCGCGCGCTCGAATCGGTAGGTATTCCGACGGTCATCATGGGGGCGGCGCGCGATATTGTGGAGCATGTGGGTGTCCCGCGCTTGCTGTTCAGCAACCTGCCATTGGGGAACAGTGCAGGTCTGCCTAACGATCCGGCGTCTCAAGTGCTGGTTGCCCGGATGGCCGTGGTTCTGCTGGAGACCGAGACACCGCGGACAACGGTCCAATCCCCGCTCGTGTGGAGCGGAGACCCGGACTGGCAATCATCCTATTCCAATGCTGCGAAACTTAGTGCGGAAGAAATCGCACGACGGCGCGCCGAGTTCGACAAGGGCAAAGCGGATGCCAAACGTGTCAGAGAGGAGAATGGTTAGTCAGTCTTCCCTGCGACCCAGATAGCCGCGTCTTTCAACCTCGGGTAAGGCATCCCCCCGCACATACTTTGCGTGACCGTCCGCCTTTGGCACGTAGTCCCAAAGCTCTTGGCGTCCGGTCGCCAAAGCCGCATCCACGAGTTTTCAGGCCGTCTGCGATGCAGCGACGTCATCGGCAAGCCTGTCCAGTCTCCACCTCGCTTCCGCCATTGCCGTCAGTTTCGCCTCGGCAGAGCAACTCTGCCCAGCCAAATCGTTCTGTTCAAACGGATCGTCGGCAAGATCGAATAGCTGCGCAAAATAAGCACGCGAGCAAACCAGCTTCCAATCGCCGTCGCGAATCCACACTCGTGGCGCTGGCGTGCCGCCATCAATGTGCTCAACAAACACGGGGTGGCTTTCAAACCGACCTTTCGCTGCGGGAAGCAGGCTTCGTCCATCCAAAGGCTTTCTTCGAACCCGTGAAACTGGTCCGGCCCCACAAAATGAATCTTTCCGGAGAAGCACATGCAATAGCCATTCAGCCGCAAATAGTGGGCAAATGTCGGTATCGCGGCCGGAAATCTGCGCCATTGTCGTAAGCGCCGATGCGGGAAGGCAAACGCCCCGACATCATCGAGAACCGTGAGGGTGCGCAAAGAGGATAATTGCAATAGGCGTTCTCAAACACCGTTCCCCGGGCCGCAAGCCGGTCGACGTTGGGCGTTTTGCAGACCGAGCCGCCATAGGCCAACAAGACAAAGGCCGCCAATTGATCGACCATCAAGAGTACGATGATCGGTTTGTCTGCCATCGATCTTTCCGGTCAGTCGAGTGTGAATTGACCAGCAGGTGTCGTTACCTCGAACTCAAGGCCGCGCGGTCCTTCGGCAATCTCTGCCAGATGGTCCACGCCCAACCTCTGAAGCACCCCGCGCAGCATTTCCGGGTCCGTATGGGTCAGGCGAATTGAGGACAGACGCAACCCGATATCCTGTTGCCCGGCGCTTGGATGCGGACCGGGGGACCATTCGATGAATGCAGGCACGAGGCCGCCTTCGGGCAGGGATCCGTCTTTTGGCACCGTCAACCGCCAGGTTCTGTCCCCACGCTGGAAATGGACGATCTCCCCTAGATCAATGGGCGAGGCAGCGACAACGGCGTCCAGATTAGGGGTGTTCACCACCCAGCACAGCGCGCGTGGACGTTCGGCGATGCGCGCTTGCGTTTTCTGTTCGTCCAGAGTGAACCAGCGGTTCCGCCCCGGGTCGGGCGCGTCTGGATCAATCGAGATAAGTTCGAAGAAGCTTTCGTTTCCGGCCTGGCAGACGCAGTTATACGTGCTCATCGCATCGTGTTTGGAGCCTTTCGGCACTGTGACGCCGAGCATCTCCGTCAAGGCAGACTGTCCTGCCATCAGAACTGCGGTGCCGACTGTGAAATGGTCGATGCGGTTCATGGGATCTCTCAATTTTCCACTCAAGGCAAAGCTTGGCGAAGGTTATCGATTAACCGATGACAGGGCCGTCAGAACGTGTCAATTAATGAAATAGCCATTCTATATACCGGAACAATTGTCTGTGCCTCCAGATCACCGCCATCTAACCTCGTCCCATTGGGGGATTGGTCTGCTTCACACTAGCGGGGAACGAATTGTCGAGGTTCAGGGGCATCCAGCAGACCCGGATCCTTCGCCATTGAACCGGAACATTCCCGAAGGTCTCAACGGTCGCGCAAGAATACTCCGCCCGGCTATCCGCGAGGGTTGGCTGAAAGGAAATCGCGGCGAAAGGGGGCGCGATCCTTTTGTGGAGGTCAGCTGGGACGAAGCGCTTGGCCATGTCGCCAGGGAATTGGATCGTGTCCGGACGAAGCACGGGAATGAGGCCATCTTCGGCGGTTCGTATGGATGGGCCAGCGCAGGTCGGTTTCATCATGCCCAAAGCCAACTCAAAAGGTTCCTCAACACGATTGGAGGGTTCGTCAGGTCCAAAGGGAACTACAGTTACAACGCCGCGCTCGTCGCGATGCCACACTATGTCGGGGGAAGTTTCAGGCAGCACGTGGTGGAGGCCACGCGTTGGCCGGTGATCGCCGAAAACAGCGACCTCGTGGTTCTCTTTGGCGGTCTGCCGATGCGCAACATGCAGATTTGCGATGGCGGTGCTTCAAAGCACCGGATGGCCGACAATCTGAAGCTTTGTGTCGAAAGGGGTGTGCGTTTCGTAAATATCAGCCCTTTGCGCAGTGACGTTGACGCCTCCTTGAAGGCCGAGTGGTTAGCACCCCGACCCGGATCCGACACTGCGATCATGTTGGCGCTTGCGCACACGCTGGTGGAAGAAGGTCTGCACGACACCGCGTTCCTTGCCCGATACACTGTGGGCGCAGACCGGTTTATTGAGTACCTGCTCGGGAAAGTTGACGGCGTCGTCAAATCGGCCGACTGGGCTGCGAATATCAGTGGCGTTGACGCTGAAAGACTGCGCACTTTGGCGCGCGAATTGGCCGCGAACCGCACGATGGTTGCCTGTGCCGCAGGTTTGCAGCGCGCCGACTGGGGGGAACAGGTGCTTTGGGCCTGCGTCTCGCTCGCAGCACTTTTGGGACAAATTGGACTTCCTGGCGGTGGCTATACCGTGGGTTACGCGGTCAACGCCCATATCGGCAATATCACGCGCCCGATCCGGTGGGGGCACTTGCCGCAAGGTGAAAATCCAGTGTCCACCTTTATCCCGGTTGCGATGATCTCCGAGATGTTGCTGAATCCGGGCAAGAACTATCGCTACAACGGACAGACATTGTCGTTTCCGGATATCAGGCTTGTCTGGTGGGCAGGCGGCAATCCTTTTCACCATCATCAAGACCTCAACCGCTTGCGAGACGCTTTCCAGCGCCCTGAAACCGTCATCGTCAACGAGATCAATTGGACGGCGACCGCGCGACATGCCGACATCGTCTTGCCGGTCGCGGCTCCGCAGGAACGCACCGATTTCGGCGGCGGGCAGACTGACAATATCTTGGTACCTATGCCCAAGGCGGTCGATCCTCCAGGGGAAGCGCGTGTCGAATACGAGATTTACCGCGATCTCGCCCGTCGGCTTGAAACCGAAGAGGCGTTCACGGAAGGGCGGGACGCCGAGGCATGGCTTCGCCGGATGTGGTCGGAAACGCAGGAAGCAGCACGGGGTATCGGCTCGCCTATTCCCGATTGGGACGCATTCCTGGTCGGAGACATCGTGGAACTGTCAGACCCGGCACCTGACCAGGTCTTCCTCTCCGATTTTCGCCAGGATCCGGAAGCAAACCCAAGACAGACACCAAGCGGCAAGATCGAGCTTTTCTCAAAGGTTGTTGCTGGGTTCGAACTTGGCGAATGTGCGGGACACGCATCATGGGCCGAACCACATGATTGGGTGCAAGAGGATGCCGACCATTACCCCTTGGCTCTGGTCTCGGGCCAACCAGGAACGCGCCTTCACAGCCAGTACGACAACGGTGCTGTCAGCGTTGACGCCAAAATCGCGGGTCGCGAACCGGTTCTAATCAGCGAAGCAGACGCCGCTCGAAGGGGAATTGCCACCGGCGATGTTGTCGAGCTTTACAACGCGCGCGGCCGTTGCCTTGCGGGCGCGCAAGTCACGTCGGATATCGCCGAAGGTGTCGCATTCCTTTGGACCGGCGCCTGGTACGATCCGGATTTTGAGGCGCAACACAATCGCGACCGGCACGGAAACCCCAATACACTGACCCATGATCGTCGCACATCCGAATTTAGCCAAAGCCCGGCGGCGCACTCGGCGAGAATCGAAATTCGAAAATTTCTTGAGGAACCTTCTCCGGTTCGCGCACACATGCCGCCTGAGTTTGTCCCACAACCGCAAGACGAGGAGCACTTCAATGGCCAATGAGTCCGAGCCCCGAGTTGACTCCACGCTGTCGAAGGGCCTCGCGATCCTCGAAAAGCTCACTTCTTTGAAGGGCGGCATGGGCGTTTCCGAGCTGTCACGCGAGTTGGGGCTGACCAAGTCCAACACGTTTCGACTGCTTCAGACGCTGAGTACGCTGGGCTACGTCCGGCGCGAACCTGACAAGACGTATTCTGCCACGCTCAAAACATGGCAGGTCGGTCGATCAGTCGTTGAAAACCTGAATCTTCGCACCGCAGCATCCCAGATGATGCTCTATCTTTCCGAAGAAACGAAGGAGACAATCTATCTCGCCGTGAGGGATGGTTTGAATGTCGTCTACATCGACAAGGTCGAAAGCACCAAGCCTATCCGATCCTGGAACCCGATTGGTGGCACCGCCCCAATCCATTGCGTGGGGACTGGTAAAGCTATTTTGGCCAGCGAATACCGACTTTTGCGGGATCACGTTATGGGATCTTTGGAGCGGTTCACCGACCGGACAATCTCGGATATCGAGGCGTTGGACAAGGATATGGCCGAGACGCAATTAAGAGGTTACGCCATCGACACCGGCGAATTCAGACAAAACATTCTGAGCTTTGGCGCAGCGATTAGCCTGCCCAATGGAGAGACTGTCGGTGCGCTCGGCGTGTCCGTTCCTGACGTCAATCTGAAGGACGGCGACATGGATCGCATCGGCGCGCATGTTCAACATGCGGCGCGCGCCGTTTCGGAAAACCTTAGCCGCCTCTAGTCGCGGGGCTCTGGCTTTTCGATCGGCCCCCCGTGCTCGCCCCAAGTCGAAAACCCTTCCTTCAAATGGGAGGCTTCAAAGCCCATGTCCAGCAGGGTCGCGACGGTCAGCGCAGATCGCCAACCGCTTGCGCAGTGAAAGACGTACCTCTTGTCGTCTTGCCCGAAGACCTCTTTGAAATAGGGGCTGTCTGGGTCGACCCAGAATTCGATCATGCCGCGGGGTGCATGCACGCTGCCGGGAATAAAGCCGGTTCTTTGCCGCTCTCGAATGTCTCGAATGTCCACAATGACCACAGTTGGATCATCGACCATTTCCATAAGGTCTTTGGTTTCAATCTCTTCAATTTTTGACCGCGCAGACGCCACCATCTCGGCTGCGCTTTTTTTGAGTTTGGGCATGTCGCACCTCATACAACGTTCCGGTATACGGAACAATATTTCTCTATGTTGACACAGCTCAGATATGGTCGCAAGCTGACCTGCGGCAATTTTCTGGTGATTGAGAATGGATCGTACCAAGCCCATTTCGCTTTGGGACCTGACGTCCGAGGAAGTCGAGGCCGAGTGTGTCTCGCTTCCCGAAGTCACCGTAGACGTCGCAATTGTCGGCGGGGGATTTACTGGATTATCGACAGCTTTGCATTGCGCGCAAAAAGGATTGTCCGCCCATGTCATCGAGGCCAAGCACATAGGATTTGGCGGATCGGGGCGCAATGTCGGGCTTGTTAACGCCGCCCTCTGGCTGCCGCCTGCCAAGGTGCGTGAGATGTTGGGGCCGACCTATGGCGACCGCTTCCTGCGTCGTTTCAGCGAAGGGCCGTCCATCGTCTTCGATCTGATCGAGAAACATCAGATGCGGTGCGAGGTCACCAAGACCGGCACCATACATGCGGCCCACGGGCCAGCGGGGCTTGACGACCTGAAAGACCGTCATGCCGAATGGCAGCGCATCGGGGAACCGGTGGACTTGCTGGATGCGGCCGAGGTTTCCAAGATGATCGGCACCAAGGCGTTCCACGGCGGTCTGCTGGATCACAGGGCGGGCACGATCAACCCGATGGGATACTGCCGTGGCCTGGCGCGCGCCGCATGTGCTGCCGGTGCAAATATCACGACTGGCGCCCGCGCGACAAAGCTCGAACAGGTCGGTGATGCCTGGCTTGTGAAAACGTCCAAGGGCGATCTGCGTGCAAAGGCCGTTGTGCTCGGCACGAACGCCTATACCGACGAACTGTGGCCCGGACTGAAGAATGTTTTCACTATGATCCACTACCTGCAGTTCGCGACCACACCCCTAGGGCCTGACGCGGCTCACATCCTGCCGGGCAAGCAGGGTGTTTGGGATACTGGCCAGATCATGTTCAATGTCCGAAGGGACGCGAAAAACCGACTTTTGATCGGCACCATGGGACGTGTCATCGGATCCAGAGACAAGGGATTGACGCGGCGCTGGGCCGAAAAGCGCGTCAGCGCCATTTTCCCCGAGCTTGGGCAGGTCATTTTCGAGGATGCATGGCACGGTCAAATTGCCATGACGCCGGACCACCTGCCACGAGTGCACCAGCTTGCGCCAGGCCTATGGACGGCGATCGGCTACAACGGACGCGGAATTACGACGGGTACGCTCTTCGGCATCGCAATGGCCGACCTATTGACCGGGATGAAACCAGTTGACCTTCCGCTTCCGATGACCGAAATGTCAGAGACCCCCCGCGCGGCGATGACATCGCGTTTTTACGACTTGGCGTTCACAGCCAATCAGTTCTGGAAAAGCCTGAGATGAGCGCCCGCATAGGCGTCGATATCGGCGGGACATTCACCGACGTTGCCTTGGAAAACGAAAACGGCCTTTTCACGACCAAGGTTTTAACCGACTACCAAGCGCCGGAAGCCGCGATCTTGAAAGGCATAGCCGCCGTTTGCGACGAAGGAGACGTTGCGTTTGACCAGATAAGCCAGATCATCCACGGCACGACGCTTGTCACGAATGCCCTCATCGAAAGACGCGGCGCAAAGACTGCATTCATCACCACCGAAGGGTTTCGGGACGTGATCGAAATGCGTTCGGAGAACCGTTTCGAACAATACGACCTGAATCTCGTATTACCCGACCCGCTGGTGGCGCGTGAACATCGATTGGTTGCCCATGAACGGGTCGCCGCGACAGGCGAAGTGCTGCTTGAGTTGTCCGAAGACGAGGTGGCGCGTTTGGTGCAAACGGTTCAGGACGGCGACTATGAAGCCGCCGCAATCGGTTTCATGCACGCCTATGCGAACCCCACGCACGAACGCCGCATGGCTGCTGCTCTTGGCGTAGCAATGCCTGGTCTCTCCATTTCTCTTTCGTCTGTTGTTTCGCCGCAGATGCGCGAGCTTCCACGTTTCAACACCGTGATCGCGAATGCCTACGTCCAGCCGCAGGTCGCGGATTACCTGCGTCGCCTCATGGCACGCCTGACCGAGACCGGCATCGATGCGCCGGTCTTCATGCTGCACTCCGGCGGCGGTTTGATGAGTGTCGAAACAGCGATTGAGCAACCGGTGCGACTTCTTGAGTCTGGTCCAGCGGGCGGCGCGATATTTGCAGCTGGATATGCTCGTTCACATGGCATCGAAAAGGCGCTCAGCTTTGATATGGGCGGCACCACCGCAAAGATTTGCATGATCGAGAATGGCGCACCGAAGTCAGCGAATACATTCGAGATTGCAAGGACTTACCGGTTCAAAAAAGGCTCCGGGATGACTGTTTCGACACCCGTGGTTGAAATGGTCGAGATCGGCGCAGGGGGCGGTTCCATTGCTTCGGTCGACAGTATGGGGCGCATACAGGTCGGGCCAAAGTCCGCCGGATCAGAGCCCGGCCCGGCATGCTATCAAAGAGGCGGAAAGGCACCCACGGTGACCGATGCCAATCTCATTTTGGGCCGCCTCGATCCCGATGCCTTCGCAGGCGGCAAAATCCGCTTGAACCCGGGGCTGGCCAAGGAGGCGACCGAGCGGGACCTTTCTTCCGTCCTGAACGTCTCGACAACCGAGGCCGCCTTTGGCGTGACCGAAATGGTCGATGAAAACATGGCCAACGCGGCGCGCGTTCATACCGTCGAACATGGTCGAGATATTGAGCATTTCACGATGATCGCGTTTGGCGGTGGTGCGCCACTGCATGCCAGTCGTTTGTGCGAAAAACTTGGCATCGAAAAACTGATCATCCCTCCGGGCGCAGGCGTGGGTTCGGCGATTGGTTTCCTGCGTGCTCCGTTCAGCTTTGAAGCAACGCGCGGGTTCTACCAGAGGCTTGATGCTTTCGACGCCGATGCCGTGAACGCCATGATGGAAGAACTTGACGAGGAAGCCTCATCCTTCGTCGCGATGGGCGCAGGTGAAAGGCCGCTAGAGCGGTCACTCACTGTCTTCATGCGATACGCAGGTCAAGGCTGGGAAATCCCCGTTGCGGTCGGAACATCGAGATTTGCCGCCGGTGATGACTCCGTGTTGCTCGCCAATTTTGAAGAGGCCTATCGAGCCTTATTTGGACGTACGATTGACGGCCTTGCCGTGGAGATCACCAATTGGGCCTTCAATGTGTCAACACGCATCGAGGAAGTGACTGCTGTTACGCCGCCGGGTTCCTTGCACTCGGCTGAAGCTACTGTTGTACGCCAGGCTTTTGATGCGGGCTTGCGGCGGGAATTGGAGGCCAAAGAGGTGCGCCGTGCGGATATGACACCGGGAACCCGTGTTGAGGGACCCGCCGTGGTGACCGAAGAGGAGACCTCCACGATTGTGACCGCGTGTTTCCATGTCACGATGCAGAAGGACGGGGCCCTCCTGATTGCACGGAAAGAGGCTGCGCGATGACACCCTCGGGCATCGACTACCAGATCATGTGGAACCGTTTGATTGCGGTGGTGGAAGAGCAGGCGACCACGTTGATCCGCACTGCGTTTTCCACATCTGTTCGCGAGGCGGGCGACTTGTCCGCCGGTCTCTTTGACCGTTCCGCGAGGATGATAGCGCAGGCGGTGACCGGCACACCCGGTCATGTCAATGCCATGGCCGAAAGCGTTGGCCATTTTGCGGCCGAGATCGGAGCGCAAAGTATCTTCGAAGGTGATGTCTACATCACCAATGATCCGTGGAAGGGCACTGGGCACCTTCATGACATTACGATGGTAACGCCGGTGTTTCGGAGTGGCGTGCATATCGGATATTTCGCCTGCACCGCCCATGTTGTCGATATCGGCGGTCGCGGTTTTGGTCCGGACGCGGGCGAGGTATTCGAAGAAGGGCTATTGATCCCGATCTCCAAGTTTGCCGAGCGCGGAACGGTCAACGACTTCATGCTCAAGATCATCCGCGAGAATGTCCGAACGCCCGACCAGACCGTTGGCGATATCTACTCGCTTGCGGCCTGCAACGACGCGGGCAACCGACGCTTGCAAGCTATGCTTGATGAGTTCGATCTGGCGGATATCGACGGGCTGTCAGACTTCATCATCGACGCAAGCCGTCGCGCGACACTGAAAGCCATTGCAGATGTTCCGGACGGCGTTTTTGACAACACCATGCAGGTCGACGGATATGATACGCCCACTCACATGCAGGTGCGTCTCAAGGTTTCAGGCGAAGATTTGCTGGCTGACTTTTCGGGCACGTCAGGCATGAGCGCCTTCGGCGTGAATGTGCCAGAGGTCTATACCCGGGCCTACGCATGCTACGCGCTAAAATGCGCAATTGCCCCTGAAGTGCCCAACAACACCGGGTCGCTGGACCCGTTTCTCATCACCGCACCAGAAGGCTGCATCCTGGCTGCAAAGCGTCCCGCGCCGGTTTCCGTTCGGCACGTCCTTGGCCATCTTGTGCCAGACGTGGTTCTGGGTGCTTTGCACAAAGCCCTGCCGGATGTCGTTCCGGCTGAGGGGGCGAGCGCGCTTTGGAATATCCAGATTTCAGCGCGGGCCAGTGAACCGAACGGCGACCTGCCGAATGCCGAAGTCCTCATGTTCAACTCCGGCGGAACCGGCGCACGTCCGGCGCTCGACGGTCTGTCGGCAACGGCATTCCCATCTGGCGTCTCAACGATGAGTGTCGAGGCGACCGAGCATGTGGGACCGATTGTCGTCTGGCGCAAGGAACTGCGTGAGGGCTCTGGTGGTGCTGGCGCGCGGCGCGGCGGATTGGGCCAGATCATCGAAATCGAACCTCGCGCGGGGTATGATTTCTACTTCAACGCCATGTTCGACCGGGTGGAGAATCCGGCGCGAGGCCGGAATGGTGGTAGCGACGGCGCGGCCGGACGCGTGGAACTTGCGGATGGCACCAAGTTGCGCAGCAAGGGCCGCCAGCTCGTCAGGAACGAAGAACGTTTGAAGCTGAGCTTGCCAGGTGGTGGCGGCTATGGCGATCCGCTGGGCCGTGACCGAGATTTGGTTGAAGCCGATTTGCGTGCCGGACTGATCACAGTCGAACAGGCCAAAGACGACTATGGATACGAGGGATGACGACATGACAGATAAACCACTTGCGTTGGTAACAGGGGGGGCTCAGGGGATCGGTTATGCCTGCGCCGAAGCACTAATTGAGGACGGCTACAATGTTATACTTGCGGACATCAACGCCGGCGGTGTGAAGAAAGCCGCGCAGGACCTCAATGCACAGGCTGCCCTTGTTTGTGATATGGGCGACCCCGCAGCGGTGAACGCCATGTTCGATCAAATCGCTGAACAACATGGCGCTCTGTCGGCACTTGTGAACAACGCTGGCGTCGCCATGCCCGGCGACTTCCTGGACTATGACCTCGAAACGTTTGATCGGGTCATCGACATCAACCTCAAAGGCGTTTTTGTTGCCACTCAACGCGCTGCTCGCGATATGGTTGCGGCCGGGATCGAGGGGGCGATTGTAAACATGTCGTCAATTAATGCGCAGGTCGCCATTCCCGCGATCCCGGCCTATTGCGCCTCCAAGGGGGGCGTGATGCAGCTGACCAAAGTTGCGGCATTGGCACTGGCCAAACACAACATCCGCGTGAATGCCGTCGGTCCTGGCTCGATCGATACCGAAATGATGGCCGGCGTGAATGCAAACCCGGAAGCGTTCAAAGTGGCCATGTCGCGCACACCATTGGGGCGCCCGGGAACTGTGCGCGAAATCGGCGATGTGGTGGCCTTCCTCTGCTCGAAAAAGGCCAGCTACATCACTGGCGAAACCATTTATGTCGACGGTGGGCGATTGGGCCTGAACTATACTTGCTGAGGGCGCCGAGTATGTCCGGATACGACGAAGCCTACGCCAAATGGCAAGCCGACCCCGAGGCGTTCTGGGCCGAGGCGGCCCACGAGATTGACTGGTATCAGACAGCGCCACGCGCTTTTGCTGCAGAAAGCGGTGTCTATGGGCGATGGTTTGAAGGGGCCACGTGCAACACCTGCTACAACTGCGTTGATCGTCATGTCGAAGCGGGTCATGGCGACAGGCTGGCGATAATCTATGACAGCCCTGTCACCGACACCGTCAAACGTTTCTCCTATGCCGAGCTTCGCGATCAAGTTGGCGCTCTTGCTTCCGTTTTGCGTGGTCTCGGCGTCGAAACAGGGGATCGCGTCGTCGTCTACATGCCCATGGTGCCCGAGGCCGTCTTTGCCATGCTGGCCTGTGCCCGTCTGGGGGCCATTCATTCGGTCGTCTTCGGCGGGTTCGCGCCCCAAGAGCTAGCAACCCGGATCGACGATGCCGCCCCGAAAGTCATCATCTCGGCCTCCTGCGGGATCGAGCCCGGCCGGGTCATTGCGTATAAGCCGCTCTTGGACGAAGCGATTGAAGTCGCAACACATAAACCTGATCGCTGCCTGATACTGCAACGCGATGCCCAGACATGTGATCTTGCGCCAGGCCGCGATGTCGACTTCGCCGGGGCCGTCGGCGAAGCACTGGTCAATGGCGAAACAACCGAGTGCGTTCCCGTCGCGGCAACCGACCCTCTCTATATTCTGTACACCTCTGGCACGACCGGCCAACCAAAGGGCGTTGTTCGCGACACCGGCGGCCATATGGTGGCGCTCAAGTGGACTATGGAGAACCACTATGGCGTCAAGCCAGGAGAGGTCTTCTGGGCAGCCTCTGATGTCGGCTGGGTCGTCGGGCATTCTTATATCTGCTATGGCCCGCTGCTGCATGGTGCGACGACCGTGGTGTACGAGGGCAAGCCGATTGGCACACCGGATGCGGGGGCATTCTGGCGCGTGATCCAGGATCACGAAGTCGTCGCACTTTTCACCGCTCCAACCGCGTTTCGGGCAATCCGCAAGGAAGACCCGAACGGAGACCTGATTGCCCAATATGATCTCTCCAGGTTCCGCACGCTTTTTCTAGCCGGCGAGCGGTCAGACGCCGCCACCATCGAATGGGCGCAAGACAAGCTGAAACGCGACGTCATCGACCACTGGTGGCAAACCGAGACCGGATGGGCCATGTCCGGCAATCCGGTCGGTCTCGGTGGATTTCCAGTAAAACCTGGCTCTCCTGGCAAGCCAATGCCGGGTTACGACATTCGCGTTCTCGACGATGATGGGCACGAAGTCGCGCCTGGAACGCTTGGCAATATCGTGTGCAAGCTCCCTCTGCCTCCGTCTGGCTTTCCAACCCTTTGGCAAGCCCCTGAGCGGTTCCTGTCGTCCTACATGGAGGAATTCCCCGGCTACTACGCCACTTCGGATGCGGGCATCATCGACAAGGACGGCTATGTCTTCATCATGGCTCGCACCGACGACATCATCAACGTCGCTGGTCACCGGCTGTCCACGGGAGCGATGGAAGAAGTCATCGCCGCACATCCGGATATTGCCGAATGTGCCGTCGTGGGGGCAGCAGACGCGCTAAAAGGGCAGTTGCCGATGGGGTTCTTCGTGCTCAACGATGGGGTCGAGCGCGATGCGGCGGACATTGAGAGCGAGCTTGTCGCCGACATGCGCGCCAAGATTGGCGCGGTCGCCGCATTCAAGACAGCACTTCGGGTCGACCGGTTGCCTAAGACCCGGTCTGGCAAGGTCTTGCGTGGGACGATCCAGAAGATTGCCAATGGCGAGAGCTTCAAGATGCCTGCCGCGATTGATGACCCTGTCGTACTGGACGAAATCGCTGAGGTCCTGAGGGCGTGGACGCGCGCGTCAAACGGCAACTCTCGGTGATGTCTTGTCCGCCATGAAGCCGGGCAAGCGGCCACGGATTGTCCGGTGCATGGACCAGCCGCTCTTGCGCATCGGCTCGCATCCGTCCATTGGGCAGAACACCAACGGCCCATGCGTTGTCCGTGTCCCCGAATGGGTGACCAATCCTTTGGCCCGCTTTTACATGTACTTTGCCCACCACACGGGCACATACATCCGCATGGCTGTTTCTGATGACCTTCTGGGGCCTTGGCGCGTTGTCGACACCCCGCCGTTACATTTGTCCGAAACACGCTTCGCTCAAGAGCCAGTGACCCACCAAACCGCGACCGGCGATGTGGTTACAGAGCCTGCTCATATCGCATCGCCGGATGTTCATATTCTGGAGGAAAGCAGGCAGATCGTCATGCTGTTCCACGGCCTTAACGAGGACGGAAATCAAACCACGGGAATTGCAACTTCAACCGACGGCGCGACCTTTTCAACAGAGGGGTTCGAAACAGACGTCGCCCCACCCTATCTGAGGCTTTGCAGTGTCGGTGGCCGTTTTATCGGTGTGTCTTGGGGCGGCCAGATATTCACCTCAGATTCGCCATTCGGACCGTTCGAGAAGGGTCCACCATTGCTGGAGCGTCCAAACGGGCCAGGCCTCATTCCGCGACATCCCGCGCTGGTCTGGAGGAACAACAGACTCCATTGCTTCTACTCGCTCATCGGGGATTGTCCCGAAAGAATCTGGCACGTCGCAGCGAAGCCCGGTGTGACTTGGGACGACTGGCAATTGGGAGAGCCGCACACGCTACTTGCACCGGAAGTTGAATGGGAAGGTTCTGAATTGCCCAAGTTTCCGTCAAGAATTGGAGCGGCTACCAAGATTGAAAACGCTTTGCGCGACCCTTTCGTATGCGAAAACCACATCTTCTACGTCGGCGGTGGTGAAAGCTGCATCGCCGCCGCGCACCTTCATTGGTCTTGAGCAAATCCTCAAAGGAAGGGCGCATGTTGGAGAACGAGTAAGAGGCGAGCCCACATTTTACAGCGATGGCCGAGATGTATTCCAGACCAATAGTTACGGGTCAGGGCCTGATGGAAATTTCCATGAAAGCTCCCTCTATCCGCGCGACCCATTACTTGCCCACACGCTGCAATCTGACTGGGCGGATGTCCTCAGCATGCGTCTTAGAACGATACCATAACTTCAGGTCAGATTTTTTGCAGTCACGCGTTTGCGCAATGAAATCGGAAACACAGATGCGTCGCGGATGTCGACTTTTGGAAAGTCTACCCAGTGAGTTTGCACCTGCTGCGAAAGTCAGCTTTCCGCCCCGGTGACAATTGATGCACCGTGGAACGATGTCGGCCGTGAGCCCATGCCTACCAAGTTGCTGCGGGGTAGCGAATTTTAGGGTTCAGTTCTGACCTGCCAAAAACAAACTGTGTTTTGCCACGGCTGATACTAGCTCATAGACCAAAAGGACAACGACTAAGACAAGCACGGAGAGCCCGTCATGCAATCAGCTATGACACTGCCTATAGCGTTGCCTCCAGGCTTGTTATGGCCTCGCTCGGATTCTCGAAAAGGGCGGTGCCGTATTTCCAGCGCCGCCAAAAAAACCCCCTGAAGCGAAGGGGGCTTGAGTGCCAGTCCTATACCGCTTCGAAAAGGGCAATGTCCATGTCGGCCGCCGAGGACCGAAGGTCTCGAAGCGCTTGGTAATCCGCCGAATTGTACCAGGTATGTGCTGCTTCAATTCTAGGAAAGCGGACAAGTGCGACACCTTGGACGGGCCAGCGCCCAGACAGGTTTTCCGCCAGGTGGCCTTCCATAATGAATTCGGCACCGTGCGGATCCAGTGTCGGACCGGCCGCGGCCGCGTAGGCTGCCATCTTTTCGGCATCCTTCACCGTGATATTGGCAATAAGATAAGCGGACATGATAGTTCTCCTCGTTGAGATAGGTTTCAAGAACAAGGGGAATGTTGCATCTGCATGAGCAGACGGCTTGAACCACGTTGCCAGTCTTTTGACATCCGTCGCCAAAGGCGGTCATTGGCACAGCTGCAACGAAAGCTCACGCTGTCCGCTGTCCGCTGTGCAGCCTTTGACGTCAGCCGCTGCGGGCGACTGCTTCGAGCCCAAACCTCCTTCATCGGGTTGATGCAGCGAATGGCAGCTTCAATGATTACTTAGGATAATTCCTAAATATCTTGATTGCGGCTGGCTCACTCGTTACTAAGGAATATGTCTAAGTATGATCCAAGCCTCGATCTGTGCTTTTCGGCACTCGGTGATCCGACGCGCCGCATGATCCTTCAACGGCTGGCGCGCGGCGCAGCTACGGTGAGCGAACTGGCCGAGCCACATGACATGGCGCTGCCGTCATTCATGGAGCACCTGAAGAAGCTGGAAGCAGCTAACCTCATTACGTCAAAGAAGGAAGGCCGCACAAGAATCTGCGATCTGTCACCGGACGCTTTCACGCCCGCAAGGGACTGGCTGAGCGAGCAAAGCGCGATCTGGGAAGGACGATTGGACCGCTTTGATGACTACGTCAAAAACCTCATGCAGGAACGCAAAAATGAAACTTGATCCGAAAACAGATCTGACTTTTACGCGCGCAATCAATGCTCCGCGCGCATTGCTTTGGGAGTGCTGGACAACGCCGAAGCACATCAAGAATTTCTTTGTTCCCAAGCCGCATAGCATCGACGCTTTTGAAATCGACCTGCGCGTCGGCGGCAAGTTCAACACGACGATGAATGTCGAAGGCAATCTAATGGAAAATGAGGGTGTCATTTTGGAAGTCGTTGAAGGCGAGCGCCTTGTTTTCACGGATACTTACAGCGAAGGCTGGAAGCCCGCAGTCGATCCTTTCATGACAGCGATCATCGAGTTTGCGGATGATGGAGACGGCGGAACGACATATACGGCAACTGCGCGACACCGTTCTCCCGAAGCACGCCAGAGCCACGAAGACATGGGGTTCTACGATGGCTGGGGCACCGTTGCGACCCAGCTTGAAGAATACGCAAACAGCTTGCGGTGAGGATGGCGGAAGGAGACCGAAACCAATGGGAAAACTGATCTCTGAATTGATCGTTTCAATTGATGGCTGTGCGCGCGGAACCAAGTCACCGGCATATTATGGCTACGGTGGCCCAGAGTTTATGGAATGGTTGGCCCAGAAAGCTAAGCAACCACACCGTCAGGTTCTTGGGCGCAAGACCTACGAAATGCTGAACATGCTTCCCGAAGAACACCGTGATGATGCCTATCGGCGCATGACAGAGATACCTGGATGGATGTTTTCGAGAACGCTGCCAAGTGCTGCTTGGCCTGGCCTTGAAGCCGTTGGAGATGATGCAGTTGCATATCTGAAGACCGCCAAGAATGAAACAGAGAACGAAATCAGGCTAATTGGCAGTTTGTCTATTGTCCGGGAACTGGCCAAGGCTGGGGTTCTCGATACCCTCCGCTTGATCATCTGCCCACTGGCTCTGCCAGAATCGGGTGTAGAGCCTGTGTTCGAGGGAATGGGTGACATAAAATTTGAACTCCAAAGAACGTGGACGATTGATGATAATATCCTCATCGTTGACTACGCTCCAAATGGTTCGCCCCCAACCGCGTGAGGGCAACAAAGCCGACATCCGTCACGGAAGATCGAACGGCAGCTAAGTCCGCAATTCAGGCATTCAACCTTCCGAAGGGAAGCCAAACTTGACCATGCTTGTCAAACGTCTGCTCTTCCGCCGCCCATCTCAGATAGAACCGCAAATTTCACCGCCAATCATACAACGCGATAACCCATGTAACCTTTGCAATTCCGGTATGCTGGATTAGGGCTGGTACGATCAAACGTTGCCCTTATTTCGCACGCGTCAACTTTCAGGGTGACGCAAATGCAACCTCAAAACCGTTCTAACTCAGAGGATCGTCTTTTCGACGCTCTCGGGGAAATTTTCGAGTTCGAACCGAGCACTGCTTTGGAAATCTCAAAGAGGGCCGCCTGCCAAATCGCAGCGTTCGTTGCCGACATGGGCGCCTGCTCCGACCAAGCGAAATTGCTCGATGTTGCGCTTGGCAGGATTGCTGAGATGCGCATCGAATTGGAGGTGCTTGACACCCAACTGGCCGAAATCAAAAAGCTGAGGTCTTTCGGAACAGTACATGAGTCATCTTTTGACTTCCCGATGCGCGCTCCCATCCGCCCCGAACGCAGACCGCGAAAAGGGGCAGCTTTGAGCCCGGAACGGACGTGCATATGTTCGATTGACAGGGATCATATCGTGCGGCGCTTTTACCTGTTTTGATTGCAACGCGAACCGGACTTTTGTTCCGGCTCCGCGGTGGCTGATTTATTGGGAGAAAGGCTCATGGATACTTCCAAAGTTGCGGAATACGCCCACGCGCTCTACCAGGCGCACGGGAATAAGGCAGAGGCCGAGGCTGCAAAGCGGGCGAAAAAGCACGAGGACGATGGCGAGTCGGATGAGGCTGCGCAATGGCAGGCCGTCAGGGCGGCCATCCGGGAACTGCGCGGCGCGCACGAGAGTTAACCCAATTTGCCCCGATTGGCCCGACAAAAGGGTTTCAGTCCGCCGGGCGCCGGGGCATCGTTCATGGAATCTCTTTCGCCGATATCGCTCGGGTTTCTGGGTAGTCTCGTTGCCGGCCTCATGACGGCGCTTGGAGCCGTCCCAGTACTTTTCGGAAGAGCGCCCAGTCGAGGTATCCGCAACATGTCGCTTGGCTTTGCTGCCGGCGTTATGCTCTCGGCCTCATTCTTCTCGCTCATCATGCCCGCTATTGAAGCGGCAGGAGAGATGTATGGCGAGGGCGCGATCCCTGCCACTGTCGCCGTGATCGGAATACTCACGGGAATGGCGCTGGTCGCTTTGTTGAACGAGACCCTGCCGCACGAGCACTTTAGCACGGGGCGCGAAGGTCCCGATGCGGTCGCACTGCGCCAGATATGGCTCTTCGTTATCGCCATCACCATCCACAACTTCCCAGAGGGCATGGCCGTCGGGGTGGGGTTCGGTGCGCATGGACTTGCTGGTGGAATGCCGCTCGCTCTTGGAATCGGACTGCAGAACCTGCCCGAAGGTCTTGCGGTGGCTGTTGCGCTCCTCGGCGAGGGCTACAGCCGCGTCAAGTCCTGGGGCATTGCCGCGCTGACAGGTCTGATCGAGCCCGTGGGAGGAGCGCTAGGTGCTGGGCTGATCTCAATTTCCGAACCGTTCTTGCCTTGGGGGCTGGCCTTCGCCGCGGGTGCGATGCTCTACGTTATCAGCCACGAGATCATTCCGGAGACACACCGAAGCGGGCATCAAAACAAGGCAACGTTGGGTCTCGCAATCGGATTGGTCGTTATGCTCTTCTTGGACGTATGGCTTGGTTGATCACGCTGAAGACGGCATCCAATAGCAGGGTTCAGATGTCCACTCTGAGCCCAAAGCGAACACCTGATCCCCATCTCTGCGTCCTTCTCTCCGGAATCGAATGGTCATCTCGACTCCGCTAGGCCCGTCTGTCTTTGGCTGTTTGCAGGTTCAGTCAGAGGCAATAAAAGCGGTGTGAGTCCGTTTGGCACCATTCAGCGGTCGGCTGCGCGCAAATCAGGTCTTAGTGGGTGGACGATTGACACGCCTCTTGAGTGCGCAATGTCTAGGCTCAATGGCCGGGCCAGATCGTTGTAGAGTGTAAGACGCTGGTGAACGCCCTGGCCCTGTCATGGTAGGCGAGACAACCCTGCGCGGTCAGCACAAGTCGGCAGAAGCAGTCAGGCCGTGCGACGTCTCCAGCGTAAACCGAGCATCAATAGCCCGCTCCCCAGCAAAACCGCGCCCGCTGGAAGAGGAACTTCAGACACGACGATTCGATCGATTCCGAAGCCGCCGTTGATGCCGTTCTGGCTGTGGCTCAGAAAGAAGCTCGAAAACGGTCCCCCGGAATAAGAGATAACTCCGGAGCCTTCGAGAAAGGCACCGGCCGGAGCCGCATTCGTCTGTATCATGTTTCCAGCAAATGTTGCGTTGGCCAAGTTCGTAAATCCGATCGACACGGCCCCATCTTCAGTGGCAAAGCCAGTGATCTGCTCAGGCGGCAACACGCCGTCGATATTCGTCAAACCGTAAAAAAAGATGTCGATCGAGACGATTTCTCTAGAGAACGCAAACTCGTATGTTCCGGCTTCGTCATTAAGGCCAACAAGTAAGCCGGGAAATGTTGCGTTTCCGCTTCCGAATGCTCCGTCAGACGTTATCGTTGTCAGAGAAATGCCATCAACGGTCGTCTTCGGAATCGTCTGAAGATCGTTCGAGTTGAATGTGGCAGCTGATGCGGACCAGACACCAATGTGCATTGCGACCAACGCATAGGCAAAGGTTCTTAGAAACATTTGCATTCCCCCAAACCTATTAAGCTTACTGTGCCAACTATTGCGGAAGATACGACTTGAGTCAAAAGTGTCCCCAAAAATGCGACTAACTTGCGTCGGCATAATCTGGTGAGACAGCAGTGCGCTCTTGGGTCACCTGCAGCCTTTTTGCCAACGCTACGTTACTGTTTAGGGAACGGCTGCTTTGCCCGCTTTGCCGACATTCGTCAGGGCTCGTTCAATCGGACGAGGTTGTCTCGACCGCGTGCGAGAGAATAAGCTCCTTCACCAACTCCCGAGCTTCGGCGCTCGGATCGTCTGGATCAAGGCCACTAAGTCTATCGATCACCATACCGACGCCGTCGTCGTAGCCCGCGTTGTATGCTTCTTGCTCGCCCTTCGAAAGTCGTCTTGACCTTATATCTCCAGGCCCTTTCCAGAACATCGATCAAGCCTCCTTTTTTGTGGACCCCGAGCCTACAGTTTCGGCGGCAACTACCCATGGTCTGCTTAGGGCTCTGAGCAGACATTGCCTGCCGGGTGCGTCCGGCACCACCTTGGCCATCATTGCGTCCCCTCGAACTCCCGGTATGCTGCAGCCGCAGAACAATTGCCGCAGTCGCAAGGAGATCGGGCATGTCCCTCGAAGGAAAAACCGCTGTCATAACCGGATCGAACTCGGGCATTGGGCTGGGAATTGCCTGGGAACTGGCGCGCGCGGGGGCGGATGTGGTGCTGAACTCGTTCACCGATCGCGACCAGGACCATGCCTTGGCCGCCGAGATCGCGCAGGAGACCGGAACCAACGCGCGCTACATCAAGGCCGACATGTCGGTCGGCGGCGAATGCCGGGCGCTGGTGGAAAAGGCGGGGGCCTGCGATATTCTGGTGAACAACGCGGGCATCCAGCATGTCTCGCCGATCAACGAGTTTCCGGTCGAAAAGTGGGACGCCATCATCGCGATCAACATGTCGTCGGCCTTTCACACAACGGCGGCGGCACTGCCCATGATGCGCGACGCGGGCTGGGGCCGGGTCATCAACATCGCCAGTGCTCATGGGTTGACGGCTTCGCCCTATAAATCGGCTTATGTCGCCGCCAAACATGGGGTGGTTGGCATGACCAAGGTCGTGGCGCTTGAGACAGCCGAGGAGCCGATCACGACGAATGCGATTTGCCCGGGTTACGTTCTGACGCCGCTGGTCGAGGCGCAAATTCCGGACACCATGAAGGAATATGACATGGATCGCGAGACGGTCATCCGCGAGGTCATGCTGGCGCGGCAACCGTCGAAGGAATTCGCGACGGTCGAGCAGTTGGGCGGCACCTGCGTGTTCCTTTCCTCGGATGCGGCCGCGCAGATCACTGGAACGACGATCAGCGTTGACGGCGGATGGACGGCTTTGTGATGGGACGAGTTCTGCGTCAGAGTTCGTTTTGACCCGCCGTATCAATCTGGCTCTGCAAGGCGGCGGTGCGCATGGCGCGTTCACCTGGGGCGTCGTGGATCGGTTGCTGCAAGAGCCTTCGGTTGAAATCGCTGGTATTTCCGGGACTTCGGCCGGGGCGCTGAATGGTGCTGCGCTCAAGGCCGGTTTGGTGGAAAACGGGCGCGAGGGCGCGCGCGAAAACCTCGCCTGGCTCTGGAAACAGGTGGGCGGCATCAGCGACTGGCGTTTGACCCATTGGATGTCGGCTTTCTTTCCCGCCCCGGGCCTCGTCAGTCAGTCCATTGAGTATTCGCTGCCTTACAGCTTCGCCGATGCCTGGACGCGCGTTGTAAGCCCCTATGCCTGGGGGCCGTTCTATCAGAACCCGCTGGGACCCATTGCTGATACGTTCCACTATGCCTCGGTCTGTGCGGACCTGGACCCGGCGTTCTTTGTCTCGGCGACCAATGTCAGCACGGGCAAGATCCGCGTGTTCTCGGGGGCCGAGATCAATACGGATGTCATCCTTGCGTCCGCCTGTCTTCCGACCATCTTTCAGGCGGTCGAGATCGAGGGCGAGGCCTATTGGGACGGGGGGTATACGGGCAATCCAGCACTTTTTCCGCTGTTTGCGCCGGATTTGCCCGAAGACATCGTCGTCGTGAACATCAACCCGCTGGAGCGGGAGGAAACACCGGTGGAGGCGCGGGACATTCTGAACCGCATCAACGAGATCAGCTTTAACTCGTCGCTTCTGCGCGAATTGCGTGCGATCCATTTTGTTCAAAGGCTGATAAAGGATGGCACCATCGCGGAAGGCGCGATGAAGACGGTACGCATCCACATGATCGCGGACGATGACCTGATGACGCGTTTGAGCGTCGCTTCGAAGCTGGTCCCGACGCCTGCGACGCTTACGGCGCTTTTTGAGGCGGGTCAGGAGGCGGCTGAGCGTTTTCTGGGAGATCACGGTGACAAGATCGGACGGGAATCGAGCGTCGATCTACCCGAGATGTACGGCTGACGTTTAGCCCGTGTTGCCGACCCGGCTTGGCGTACGAACCTCGCCGATAGGCGTTGGTTCCGCGCCCGAGACCTGGCCTTCCGGATAGACAAGGCCTGCCGAGATCACCAGCTTGGCCGCATCTTCGACCGACATGTCGAGTTCGATCACATCCTGCTTCGGTACGAATAGCAGAAAGCCCGATGTCGGGTTCGGCGTGGTGGGCAGGAAAATTGCAGTCTTGTCGTCATCTGCCGGAACCTTGCTGTCGATTTCGCCCTTGGCGGAGGTGGAAATGAAGGCGATGGCCCAGATGCCTTTCCGTGGGTATTCGACGAGGCAGGCCTTGTCGAAGGACGTGTCCGACTGTGCAAAAACGGTTTCGGCAATTTGTTTCAGGCCTTTATAGACCGAGCGCACGACCGGCAGGTTGTGAACCAGGCTTTCGGCCCAGCGGATCAGCGATTTGCCGATGATGCCCTTCGCCATCCAGCCGACAAGCACCGTGAAAATCAGAAAGGCCAGAACGCCGATGCCGCGAATGTTCAGCCCGACATACTGATCGGGTCTGAGCCAGACCGGCACAAACGGCAGAACCCAACTGTCGACCCAGCCTGCCACGGTCCAAATTAGCCACAAGGTCAGGCCAATGGGGGCGATAACGACCAATCCGGTCAGGAACGAGCCACGCAGCCACGCGAACATTCCCGGCTTGCGCCGGGGCGGAAGATCATCATCAGTCAGTTTTGACATGGACCGTCCTGCATTGCGGATGATTGCAACTTAGGCGTTGGGCATGCATCTCACAACGGCTTCTGTGAAAATCAGTGCATTTCGTGCGGTTTTCCAAGTGCAGTGGCTATCTTTGCAGCAAGTCGCGCGTTGTTCAAAACAAGCGCGATATTGGCTTTGAGCGACGCGCCATTGGTAAGTTCCAGCACGCGCTGCAGCACGAACGGTGTGACGGCCCCGTGGGTGATTTTCTGTCTTGTAGCGTCGGCAAGGGCTTGTTCGATGATCGGATTGATCACGGATGGCGCGATTTCATCCTCTTCCGGGATCGGATTGGCGATCAGGCAGCCTGCGGGCATCTTCAGTTCGCGCTGCATTGCGATTGCGCGGGCGATGTCTTTAGGATCGCTGGCACTCATTGGCGCGGTCAGGCCGGAATTGCGCGACCAGAAGGCCGGAAAGGCCGTCTGACCGTAGGCGATGACCGGTACACCCTGGGTTTCCAGAACCTCAAGCGTTTTAGGGATGTCGAGGATGGCCTTCGCGCCTGCACAGATCACGGCAACAGGGGTTCGCGCAAGTTCGTAGAGGTCCGCCGAGACATCGAAACTGGTTTCCGCACCACGATGGACGCCGCCGATACCCCCCGTTGCAAACACATCGATCCCAGCAAGATGCGCGCCGATCATGGTTGCCGCAACCGTGGTCGATCCGGTGCCGCCACCCGCCATGCAGTGCGCGAGGTTGGCGCGGGTGAGCTTTGTCACCTCGCCTGGACCCGCAGTGGCGAGGCGGTTCAGATCGGCTTCGTCCAGACCAACCTTGAGCCGACCGTCGATCACGGCGATGGTCGCGGGTATTGCCCCTTCTGCGCTGACCGCATCTTCGACTGTGCATGCGGTTTCGATGTTTTGCGGGTGCGGCATGCCGTGACTGATGATGGTCGATTCCAGCGCGACAACCGGGTCGCCGTTCTTCAGGGCCGTCTTGATCTTGGGAAGAATGTCGATGGGCAGGCTCATGAAGGGACGTCTCCCGAAACATAGGCCGCGGCTGCGCTTAGCGCGGTTTCAAGCGCGGTCTGCGGGTCCTCCCCCCGGCTTTCGGCGGCGATGTGGGCCGCCATGAACGTATCCCCGGCGCCTGTGACGCGCGTGACCAGAACCTGAGGTGGTTCAGCTGTCAGGAGGCCAGCGGTTTTGGCATAGGCCGCCGGTCGGCCACCGTCAGTCACCAGCACACTCGACGCACCCATCGCCATCAGCGCCTTGGCCGCGGCTTCTGCATCTTGGAAAGATTGATTGGCCAGCAGCCCTGCCTCTTCCAAGTTCACGTAGATTGTCGCGTTCGGGGTCTTGAGTAGCGGCAAAAGCCGTTCGGCCTTGCCCGGAGAGGCGGGTGCGACACGCAGGTCTGATTTGGCGAAAAGCGGGCTGGTGGCGATCTCGGCCAAAAGCATTTCGGTCAGGTTCCCGTCCAGCGCGATCAAGCCCTGATAAGGCTTGGGTTCGCAGCCAAGACGCCCGTCCGCCAGGGGTTGCAGGATCTTGTCCCCTGCAGTTTCGAGCGAGTGCGCATCCGCAATCGCGGCGATCAGGCCATTCGCGCCTTCGACCGCCATGTACTGGTCGGTCGGCAGGTCCGCCGAGCGGTACACAAGCGAAGTGTCCAGCCCCAGCGTTCTGGCAGCAGCGATCAATTCGTCTCCCGCCACATCCTGTCCGACGCTGGTCAAAAGCGTGGGCGTCATTCCGAACCGTCGGAGTGTCATCGCGATGTTCATGGCGACTCCGCCCGGCAGGCGTGAGATGCGCCCAGGCACATCCGAACCGAGGCGCATCGATGCCGGAGAGCGACCGATCACATCCCAAAGGACGGAACCGATGCAGAGGATCTTTGTCACCCGGTCACCGCCTCAATCAAAAACGGGCCGGGAGTTGACGCGGCTTGGGCCAGGGCTGCCGTCATCTCTTCGCAGGTGGTGGCGCGGGCGGCGGCGACACCGTGACCTGCGGCCATCGCCTGCCAGTCGATCAGGGGGTCTTCGATGTCGAACATGGCGCGGGCGTTGCGGCCAGGCTTTGGCGCACCTTGCGCTTCCAACTCGTGATGCAGGATCTGATAGCCGCGGTTGGCAATGATGATGAAGGTGATGTTCAGCCTCTCGCGCGCCGCTGTCCAGAGCGATTGGACCTGATACATCGCCGATCCGTCGCCCGAAACGGCGAAGACGGGCCGGTCGGGGCAGGCGACGGCGGCCCCGAGCGCGGCTGGCAGGCACTGGCCGATGGCGCCACCGGTCGTGTTGATACGGTCGTGCCGCGCTGCGGCGTTGACATGGGGCCAGATCCCGAAGCCGGCGGTGACGGCTTCGTTGACCATGATCGCGCTGTCCGGCGTGGCGTTGGCCAGGGCGCGACCGACGCCGTCGGGCGTGAGTCCGCCGGTGCCGGGGTCGGGGATGGTCGTTTCGATGCGCGCGATGTCTTCGCTTCCGTCGACGCCAGCGGCCTCTGCGAGGGCTTCGAGCGTGCCCTGTATATCCCAGTCCGGATGGCAGAGTTTGTCGATCACGCAGCCTGCCGGATCGGGCGTGGAGGGTTGGCCGGGATAGGCAAAGAAATTGACCGGCGGTGCTTCGCCCAAGCAAGTGAGGCTTTTAATATCTTTCAGGAATTCGGCGTTCTGAGCGCCTTGGTAGAACATCTGTTCAAAGGCGACCGCACCACCGCCCAATTCGATGCGCGGGGAGAAGAACGGCGCGATCAGGCGCGCGCCTGTTCGGGTGGAGATCCGCCCCGCCAGTTCGGCGCCCGCACCGTAAAGCGCCGGACCGCCCGGCAGGAGGGCCGCGCCGGGTTCTTTCAGCGCTTCCGCTGCCGCTTCGATGCGCGCCGTGTCGGGCAAGTGCTTCACGCGTGGGGGCGCTGCGGTGACCGGGGCGGCGGTGCTTTCGCCCCAGGCGCTGTCGGCGGGCAGGATGAGGGTCGCAATCTCTCCACCGCGCGCAGCGCGAATGGCTTCCGCGCCCAGAGGCGCGACCTCATCCGCCTCGCCCGCACGGCGCATCCAGTGCGAGACCGAACCTGCGACGCCGTCGAGATCGGATTGCAGGGGGGCGTCGTGTTTCAGGTGATACCCGGCGTGATCGCCGACGACGTTCACAATTCCCGAGTGGCCTTTGCGGGCATTGTGCAGGTTTGCCCATCCGTTCGCGAAACCGGGGCCCAGATGCAGAAGCGTGCCGGCGACATTGCCGCTCATCCGGGCATAGCCGTCCGCCGCGCCGGTCACGCCGCCTTCGAACAGGCAGAGGATGCAGCGCATGTCCGGATGCGTGTCCAGCGCGGCGACGAAGTGCATCTCGGACGTGCCGGGATTGGCGAAACAGACGGTCACACCGGATGCAAGCATCGTTTCGACAAGCGTTTCGGCGCCGTTCATGTCTTCTCCCAGCGTTGCCTCGTCCGTGAATGGCAGAGAAGATGTGCTGCGTCCATGTCGAATCCCCGCCTCCATGCGCGTCTTCTATGCAATGGTTCCGTATTCAGGGAGAAAGCCCAAATGAGCTTTTCGAAAAAGACGTTCTCGTACCTCGCCGAGTTGGAGGCCAACAACTCCAAGGCGTGGTTCGAGGATAACCGGGCGGCCTATGAGGCGCATTGGAAGGCGCCTGCGCTGGATTTCATTGCCGAGGTATCATCCGACATGGCGGCCCTTGACCCGCCATTGCGGGCAGAGCCCAAGCTGAATGGCTCGCTCAGGCGGATCAACCGGGATGTGCGGTTTTCAAAGGACAAGTCACCCTACAACGCGCGCCTGCATCTGGTGTTCTGGGCGGGTGTCCATCCGAACCGGTCCCCGGGCGTTCATTTCGTACTGACGCCGGAAGGTGTGGGATACGGGGCTGGGCAATGGGGGATCGTGCCGAAAGCTCTGGGCGCTTTGCGGAAGCGGATCATGTCCTTGGAGGGCGAAGCCTTGGAGCAGGCGTTGAGGGCGGCGGAGCAGATCGGTTGCCGCATGGATGCGCCCGATCTGGCGCGCGTGCCGAAAGGGTTCGATGCGGACAGCCCGCGGAGTGATTTGCTTCGATACAAGGGGTTCGTGGCGCGGACGTATGACAATCCGGCGCCGCAGGCGAAGATCATTGGGGCAGGTGCGAAAACGTGGGTTCTTGAGGTGACCCGGACCTTGTTGCCGCTGGTGCGCTGGTTGCACGCGTAAGGTATTAGTCAGAGACGCCGGTGTCCTTGCGCCAGGCCGCCCAGTCTTCGGGCGTGTCCAGATCACGTGTTGCGCGGTCATTGGAAAGGGGTACGAGCACGACGTCTTCGTCTTGCAGGACCGCGCGACCGCCGTCGTCGCCTGTGAGCTTGGTAAACGCAGGGATCAGGCGCGGCGGTACGATCAGTGGGGTGCCGGGCTTGTTCGCATCGTTTGTCGCGCGCGTGGGCGTATCGCCGCCTCGTGCCTCGAACCTGGAAAGCACGCTTTTGATGTCGAACACCGTTATCTCGGGCACATCGGGCAGCAGGATCATCATGGGTCGGTCGAAGGCATGCCGCGCGATGAAGAGCGCTGCGGTGCGAAGCGTTGCCCCCAACCCCTCCGCTGCGTCCCGCACCTCGATTTGCGTGACGCCCAGACCCTCCAGAGCATCGCGCCTTGCGCCGCCGCCGGGCGGCAACGCCACCATGACAGGACAGCCCGTGGCGAGGGCCATCTCGGCCTGGCGGCGCAGAAGCGGCTTGCCCTCGACTGGTTCCAGTAGCTTGTCGCGACCCTTCATCCGGGACGAGGCTCCGGCGGCGGGAATGACGATGAGCGGTGTCATCGCTCCGGGATCAGGCCGCGTGGGCTGAACCTGAGGACCAGCAGCAGGATCAGGCCCATCGTCAAGAGCCGCATGTGGGCTGCGCTATCTAGCAGATGGTCTTTCAGCCAGTACCCATCGGCCATGGTCGCCGTGATGGTTTCGATCAGGAAGAGACCTGCGGGTTCGACCATGATCCAAAGGTACCAGATCAGGAAGCCGCCCAGGACCGCGCCGAAGTTGTTGCCTGATCCGCCGACGATCACCATGACCCAGACCAAGAAGGTGAAGCGCAGCGGTTGGTACGAACTTGGTGTGAGCTGTCCGTCGAGCGTCGTCATCATGGCCCCCGCCAGCCCGCAGACCGCCGAGCCGAGAACGAAGATTTGCAGGTGCCGGGCGGTGACGTCCTTGCCCATCGCCTCTGCCGCGACTTCGTTGTCGCGGATGGCGCGCATCATGCGGCCCCAGGGTGAGTTCAGCGCCGATTGCGCGAGCCACAACAGCAGCACCAGCACCGCCAGGAAGAGGCCGGTGTAGGCCAGCTTGACCGTGATCGCTGACGCGGTGACGGGATCGAAGCCATAGCCAGTGATGCGGTCGACGAAGCCCGCGTCGTTTTGCAGGTCGATCTCGTAGGGCACGGGGCGCGGGATGCCGATCACGTTCTTGACGCCGCGGGCCAGCCAGTCTTCGTTCTTGAGAATGGCAATGATGATCTCGGATATGCCGAGCGTCGCGATGGCCAGATAGTCCGACCTCAGGCCCAACGCAGTTTTCCCCACGATCCACGCCGCCCCTGCGGCAAGCAGCCCTCCGACAGGCCAG
>JAAUYH010055335.1_pt1 | contig 34507 bp, 23 predicted proteins | sample 7278061 | NCBI WGS metagenome assembly JAAUYH01 (sample SAMN14350203, study PRJNA611818) | marine sediment metagenome | isolation source: surface marine sediment (0.6m) | place: French Polynesia: Moorea | collected 2018-08 | reverse complement strand
TGGATTAATCACGAAGTACAATAGTGTTCACAATAGAATAGACTTTTTCTTCAACATATCAACTCGAAACCTCTAAATTACAGCTATTTATGCTTTTCGGGGTCTCTTATGAATTCGTTTTCAGTACTGCCCGAATTCAAACACCAATTTTTTATTCTATTCTGACGAAGCCGAACCCAGATTCACAGCTGTAGTTTTCGATAAGCACTGCAACCTCGTTGTTTGATTTGAATTGTGGGTTTGGATTGTCGCAGTTCCCATACACCATAGTGAACCGCTTTCAAAATAATTATTTAAGCTTGAAGCATAATACCAACTAACATTCAGCTTTTAGTATTTTTAGAATATATACTCAGTCATCTACGGACCTAAAATAACTGATCGAACAAGGCGGGAATAGGTCAAAACATATCAATAGTGTTGAGCGAATTCAAATGATCGGATTGCATGCCGATTAAGAGTTTCATTGGTGGAAATCCTAACTTGCTTTCGAATCGACTACGTTTTCGCCCCAACATCACTATCACAAATGCAGAAAGGAACTTCAAACTTCCTGTACAAGCACTGTTTTGTGTGCCCGAAATATATTTACTGCTCTTTGGTATGCCATCAAAAATTTTGCATGCATCTAATTTGCCACATGCGGTTTCTGCATTCGCGAAGTGGAGCTGTTCAAGATGTGCAGATATAGTTATGAACTGGAATGTTACAGCCAATAAAGTTTCTGGAAATGCTATATTGAATATGAGGTTTGCTTTATGGGCCATTCGACTTACTACAGTAGACACTGCATTCCGTGGCTTTCTTAGAAACGTATCTAATCTAATGTTAAGATTGTTGTAACCCACCTCGATTGTGACACAGCAGTGCACATGCCATAAAAATTCAAGAGGGATGAAAAATGACGATGCAAGAGATCCGGCGAAGAAAGTGAACACAAAGACGAACTTCGACTTATTGTAGGCAACATCTACCGTATTATAACATTAAAAAAACAACTGCACATTCATTCAAAAAAACATCTGCAGATCCGGAGAATTTAAGAATCAAAGCGCAAGAACATGGATTGAGACAGGTACAAGACTTGGTACTCTTGATATTGTGCCGATGAGGTGAACGAGATGGCACCTACTACGAGAAACAGAGGCATCACGAGCGCGAGCACGTTAATACCAAGTAAACAAAAAGTGGTTGTAGGGCCGTCACAGAAAAACACTACCAATCGTAATGAAATCGCTGCTCACTCGAATAGGCTGATTCCGGTCAAAAATATGGATAATCGAGCAAAAACCAATCAATATCTCCGAAAATGTGCTGATACCATGAAAATCCAATCACGATAGGTAGAAAATCTTGCAAGAGCATCATCAAAACAGATATTTCAGCCTGAAGGGCTGGCTGTTTTCCTTCAATTTTCCTGGGAAATTACCTTTTGATGAAGATTAGATTGAAACTCAAGCTAATCTTCATTAAAAGTGATTTGAAATTACACGGGAAAACTAGAAAATTATCGAAGTAGTGAATAGTCTTTTGGCAAAACAAAAGGAGCTGAATAGTCATGAAGAAAAGAAGGAGCTAAGCTGCTAAAACCGAAACAGACCCGTGCTATCCTTCTTCTTTCCATACCAAGCGCTTAGCGTCACTTACACCGAGAAAGATCCTCTTCGGGCTCGGAGCGAAAGGTTGAAACCACAAAACGGACTCAAAATCCTCATCATGGCCCCGGTGTAGACTTTGAGTGATTGAATTAAGGTTGTAGTACCGAGGGTGGTAGTGCGGCTTACAGTTGTCCGTGATGGCGATCAGATGTTAACCTCCCGAAGTGAGACCAGTGAATGTCGAACGATAAACAAAAAGTAAACCACAATTATGCACAATTCAGAATCATAGTAGTGTCAAGGCTGTTCGCTCGCTTTTGAATGTGGTTAGTAAGGGCGTAGTGTTCCAAGGTGTGCGCCGATACCGAGATCGCTTGTAAGACCAACCGGAAAGATCTGCAGGTAAATCTCGACTCTCCCGTCAAACGGAACTGGAGCAGACCCGGTTAGGTAGTTCTTGAAAATTTCCGCTTCGTCAAAGCACAGGCCTGCGAGACAGAAATTGTCTTCACCTATCCGGAATATAGCGCAGGGAAATTTGAAAACTTTTCCCGAATCCGAAGCTGCCTAAAGACCAATCACTCATTTTCGACCTGTTGACCACGCAGAAAATGCGATGTTTAAGGAACCAGCTACAAAAACATTAAGGAAAATGGATAGGGTGCTTGAGCGAAGATTTAAAAAGAAACCATTGATTGAAAATTTCGAGCGTTCTCTAGAAAGAAAAAACGCTCGCAGTATTGAAAATTTTTGTGAAAGCTGCTGTCTATTTGACGTATCATATCCGAACTGATGACGTCGTCAAATTTGTGGTGTGGGAATGCCAAGAATCAATAATCAACCATTTGATTTCAGTGAGAACAGAGGAAATGAATGGCATCCGAACTGAAACAAAACTATGATCGGGCATGCAAAGAATATTGCTAGAAGACTGTTGACGTAATCATGCTCCTGAACACGGAAACAAATTAAATATCGAATAGGATTTTCGAAAAAATTTTCTAGCTCAACCAAAAGGTCGCACAAAATCACATCATGAAAACAATGAGTTTCAACGAGCGAGTTGCTGAACAACCAAAAAAGCTGAGGATCTATTTGAGAAAATTTTGAAAACCAACCTCCATCATGTCAACGACAAAGTATCGAGAGCCAGGAAGCGATGACGAAATAATTGTCGATAGATTTGACTCAAATGAATGGAAAAGAGAACCCAAATCGAGATCAGGTTCAAATCAAGGTCAAGGCGCCTACGAAAAAAAAAAAATGGAGAATGCACAGAAACCAAACGATTTGCGACGTCAACTGCTAAAAACAAGAAGCCGAAGAAACGGAAGAAATTGCGATTCCAAATGTGCAGCTGTCCAACTGAAACCACACAGATCAGCTTCAAAACAACGAAAGAGAGATCAATAAATTGAAATCGAAACGAGGGATGAATAGCAAAAAAATCAGGAGAAGTTTGACTTCAAGGAAACGGCTCCGTCTAGATTATGAAAATGTAATCTCACTTCGCTCCAATCGACCGATCATGATTAGTGATCGCCAATTAACGCCTGAGTCATAACTTGTCCTTCGATTGGGGCATAAATTAGTGGTGAAACACTAAATAAAAGCTTCATACCATAATATTGAACACGCATCTTTTGCAGAATTTGACAGGAAATTTAACTGATTGATTACATAAAACGAAAAAGTGAGAATTCATGTGTGATTTAGTGCGATCATGGAAGATATTTTCACAAATTTGTTAATGAAGACAAATCAGGTGCGATCAAATTATTGATCTCGGAAGGAATAAGAGACTTGAAAGCCTCAGACGTCATATCGAAACAAGCCAACAGAAAATAGCGACTAGTTCCTCTGCACTGGCAAACGTATAGAATCATTTATACGGATCGCATTGGTGATTGTGAAGTGCATGCAGAGTTTTCTCGATTCTCAGTAGAAGATATTGTGAGAAGAATGCGGAACACAATGAGGGGAGCGAAAGTACCTCTTTTCGAGACGAGTATTTAGTAGCGAAGGAAGTGCAAATCCGTTTCAGTTTCAGGTGATGCCAAAAAATTCACAAGAAAAAACAATCAGCTCAACACCAGTTCAAGCTCAACATTCGCATGTGCTTACTCTGTTGAGTAGAGAACTAAGGAGTGTGTCGAACGAAGTCGTTGACGAAGTTTCAGTAATTTGAAAAGACAACTAAGCACCGGATGAAGAATTGAACCCATTCGTCTTTGAAAACCCTGAAGATTTTCTAACAAATGATGTTGAAGCAATGTACCTCTCAAGCGAGTTCCAAGATGCGATTTCGTTACTACGAGATTGCGAACGTAAATTGTATTCACCTGCTTCTTGTGCTTCGTTATGTATGGATTCGTAAGTTTTCTTTGTTTTCAGTTCTTCAATACGATTGCCGATACTTTCTGTATCCGAACAGTTAATGTGCAAATTTCAACTAGACCCGGAATTGATTTTCTATATTTCAAAATTATGATCTACAATTTCTCGATACAGGCTTCTTGATTATTGATGATTAAAGCGGTTTTCAATAATTTAACACGACTCTTGAAACCCGTGTGCTCTCGCTTTGAAGGAATACTAACCCGATCTCCAATAATTTCTGTCAGAATTGTACAGTCAGCGTTTTCTTTGTCCACCATATCCCAAACATTTAAATTTATTCCATTGCGTTTCTCTCGGATAGTCTGATTGAAAACTGCAACGCGACCATTGGATCACATTGTGTTGTAGGATCGACACAAAAATTGCTAGATCATTTATGAGAACTGCCATTTAGAAAAGGTGTAAAATATAAGATATTTACGTAAGATGTAATTTATACAATCAAATAACTATTATGTGCTGTAAGAATTGCAAATAACGCTATATATAGATCGTCAAGGAGAATCAGTTAGTCGAAAAGATAGCATAATAGCCTAGAACCAAAGCCATATAACAATCTGAGTTTGTATCGAGAAAAAATAGATTGTGGCACGTATTGAAGAACAATACAATCAAGTAAACAAGAAACATTCAAGTCTTTCCAATCTTTGACCTTACTGGAAGGAAGGTCTATTTCAAACATTTTTTAGTAAATTTCCTAGCGCTCAGGTATTTATTTGAATTTTTCGACCATATTTGAAGTGCTTTTCAGATACTTATAAGTTATTTTATCACTTTATGTTTTGCAGTCGCTTAGATAGATCGGTGTCAAAAAATGGAAAGAAAAAAATAAGATAAATGAAACCAGAGCCATTCAAAAAAGGAGACTAGAAGTGATACGAAAAAATAAAACACTGAAAGTATAAGTTCGAAACAGAAAAACAAAGTTATCGGGCTGTTGCAGTTTTTGTTTCTCAATTTGAAAACAAGAAGTCTGTTCAATACTGCTTAGAACTTCTGTAGATACACATCTTCTTTATGTCGCTAAGGAGATGCTGCTTGCTGTTTGTTTTATCGTTGTGCTAGTCTGGGAAAGGTTTCGAAACGCTTAATGTTGAGATTAAATTGCTATTCCAGCTGGCATTCCAGTGATTTCTACCTTTCAAATTATTGTTTTGCAATTATCAATACTAAATATGTTGTCGTAAGGGATGGTTTCGTAAGCACGAATGATTAATCATAGTTATTCTCAAGATGCTTCAGCATGGAGTAGTCATGAGGTGGCCCATTCTCGAGTATAAGAGAATAAATGTCAAGCGTCTATAGAGACAAAAGCAGCAGTTCTATCCGCGGTAGAGATCACCGATGGCTTGTACGCCAATCATTGTCTTGCTTGTATTTGTTCGGTAAGATTTCTATCCAATAGTTCGAACAATCATCCAGATCGTGACATTACGCCTATCGACCTTGTATGCCGTTTTTCGAGGAACCACATAGCCGCACAATCAGCCTCCAGTCTTGTATCATTCTTCGAAGATGTATTGCCATGCATATTATGCAGGATAGTGATTATTATGTTTAAGGGAGATTGTTTGATATGTTTTAACAAATTCTCTAATTTATGATCATGAAGTTCCAATTAGATTCGCGAACATGAATGATCCATTTCTCACAATTTGAGAGATACTTTTTGGGGAGAACTGTCCAAACATTACGGTACAAGGACAGATTAATTGCACCATTTACTGTGCTTGCTATCTGTGCTCGCTCGTATTCGTTGACATTACGCTACTAGGAAGTTTGTAACGCTCGTCTCGCCTCATTTCTGATAACGCAAGAAAGTCAAGGTCTCGTAGCGCGTCATAACCAGGGCCATCACAAATCGCTGGGAATCTTCGCATTGCCCCTCTTATTCTTACTTCAACACCATTGATGGATCGAATAATCGTACGCGCATCCTCATCTCTCGAGCCTGCATTTCGAAGCGCATGGCACGCAGCGCGCAAAACTTTGGGCACCTGCTCAAAATCCGCCATCATCTCAACAACTTGAACCCATAACCCATTCTCACTAAACCGTTTCGCTAAATCCGGTCGTCTCAAACATAATCCTGCCAAAAATGCACAACAATGTTCCGTCGTCGTCTCATCTTTTCGCTTTCGTGACACGCTCACAACTATAGGCACAAATTCAGCCAATTTTGTCTTACAATCATCTCGACCTGCCAAATTTCGTAACAGAGCAACAACTCCACGCGTAACACCAATCGCCTGTTCATCTTTCAGCAGCTTAATTACCTCTTCGATGTAACCGATTTCAATCATAGTCTTGCAAATTTCATCGGCTACCGCACACATACGAGCTGCACCCAGCGCTTCCGCGAGAACGGCTGGCCCCATGTTCTCGGCTCTCATCACATCCAATAGCACAAACGGTAATGTTCGGGAATGGTCTAGTGGTCGAAGTCCACTTTGTGTAGCTGCCCTTTCGCCTGCAAGAACACGAGCGCGATTGAATGTTTCACTTACCAACTCCGTGTTATCATCGGATGTGAGCATTTGACGGAATACCGCACATCCAACGCGAGTAGCTTGCGTATCACCAACTGTATGAGCACAAACATCCAAAATAGATAGCAAATGATCCAACGTCGCACCACTTGCCAAACGACATTTCACGCTTTCGTTATTTCGTTGAACGCTCCGTACCGAGCAAAGAACAGAATAAGCCAACTGAGCAATGTCTTTGTTTGGCTCCGCTCTCAGTGCCTTTTCAACATATTGCAGTGTCGTTTTTAACGTCACAACGGCGTCTGGTACAGCCTTGACAAATCGCATACGATTGAGTTCGTTCTTGCCACAGAGGGTTACAATCGTATTACAAACAGCACATGCCAATGTGATTGTTTCGGGATTGAAATCACCGTCCGTGCCATTGATTGCATCGCTCAGAATAGTAGCTGCGAGTTCTACCGCACCTTGAGCACCCGCGACGCCCAACAACTCATCCGTGGATGACTCGGCTGCATTCGCCTTGGCTACAAAATCAATTAATAATTGAGTTTTTTCAGCAGAGGAATCAGCATTTTTCAAGGATGCAACGAATAAAACGGCGGGATGGTCATGCGCTTCGCTGGTCGCTAATGACGTGATGATATTTGAAAAATCAACAACACCCGCTTTGGTCAATTGCTCTTTCGCATCGTCAAGCGCTTCTTGTTCGGTCAGCCCGAAATCCTCAATCGCTTCGCGCACGATGGCATCGAAAGTGGCCTGCGAAACTTGATTAGCGGGCATGGTGTGAGAGGAAGGACCGCGACCAGGGCGAAAGCAACAAAACAGAAAGAAAAAAATGGAAAAACACAGATACGCACGTAAGTGGGCGAATCTGGCGTAAAAATAAATTTGAAAAAGATCGCCACGCACTGTAATCAAGAATGACAGTGTCTATTTCAGCACGGATGAATTGGAAGAATAAATTTAGTGTAAGTAAAATGACTGCAGCGCGGCCAAGATGATAGGAACCACGCCGGTAGTTAAAATTAGATAATTTTAGGAGTACTGCCACATTCAAACGCTGAACACCCATAGTGTATTTTGCATCATCCCTTACCTCCGCTTTTAACCCTCCTCCAACTGCTGTCGATCGCACTCGTTCAACTTCCGACCTCTCTCACACTTCCGACTCCTCCTCTCCTCCTACCTTCCTCGCATCGCACCATCATGTCTTGGCAGTCGTACATCGACGATCAGCTCCTCGCCGTACGTGACTCGTGATTCTTTCTACTTCCCCCCGCCTGACGCGCGTCGCTGACGAAATCCACCCATCTCTGTTACGTAACGTAGGCGGGCTTCATGTACGCGAGCATCAATGGCCACGATGGCTCGAAGTGGGCTGCCAGCCCCGGCTATGAGGTATGTCTGCACGATGAATCTGCTCGTTGTGAAACGGAACTGACCCATTCATAGGTGCAAGTCGATGAGGCGACGAAACTGGCCACTCTCCTCAAGGGCGAGAAGCTTGATTCGATCACCGCCGAAGGCTTCTACTGCGCGGGCCAGAAGTACGCGTTCACTCGTGGTGAAGTGAACGATGATGATGGTGGTGCCGCCTTCATCCAGGGCCGTTGCAAAGAAGAGGGCAAATCGTCCCAAGGTATCATCATTTACTGCACCGGTCAGGCTTTGATCATTGGTGTGCACGACCCCGCGTACAGCAACGGTGCCTCCTTCGGCAAAGTCAACACCGATATCGGTTCGTACCCAGCGCGCTGCACGACTCACCCTACGTGAAGCATGTTTCTAACCCGCATTCCTGTTCTTCCCCACCAGGCCGCGTCGCCGATTACATGGTTGAGTCCGGCTATTAGAGTAGCCGTACACTGAGTCAAGTTCCTGTCGTCATGCATGCGGGAATCAGTCAGTCGATTCCTTGGGTCGAATCGGACGAATTCATTGGAACCCACCCTGCATTTTAGTTGAATGTGCACCGTCTCGCTTGCATGCTTTAACTCGTACTAGAAATCCTTAGGTGCTAAACCGATTGCCTCACAATCGCACTATGTTTCACCTTCTACCTTTCGTTGTTCTACTCTTTATCATCTTGATTAAATCAACGCGTTGACTCTTTCTGTTAGCACCCGAAAATACCCTCGCCTGTTTCTAATCCAGTCACTACAGTGCAGTACAGCGTTATGCCCGTGCCACCGTACAAGCTAACGACCCAACTGTGTGCCCGAGCGCGTTGGTGTTGCATCCGATTCTTGCATGAAGGTTTCGGAAAACAATAAATAGATGACGGTGTACGTACGTCGCGAAAAAATAAATGATGCGTTTCGCTTATGTAAACCACAGCCAACCAGCCCCCGACACGTTGCAGAACACACTGTCAGGCAACGAGCTTGCGCCACCGCAATCGGTCTTATTCACTACGGCCAAACGCGTCATCAGCGTGAACGGTTTTGAGCTGTACACGCGAAAATTGCCTGGTTCGCTTAACACGCGTGCCCACGAAGTGCTCGCATCCGATTCTTCCGCCGATTCGCCCACTCCGTCATGGTGGCTCCCTCGACCAAGTCTCACTCCGCGCCCTGGGTGGTAAGTTTATAGTGCAGCTCGCTATTTTCTTCATTGTTTATTGCAATCTCGACTGACGTATCCGTGGCCTCATCGCGTCTCGCCGTCAGGTACTCACGCAAGGCTCGTCGCTCTCCTACGATGACCAAACCTTGCTCGACAACCTCGAGTACGCGTTGCGCGTGGGCGGCCCCGCGACTGCGCGCTTCCTAGGCGAGCCGCAGAACATTCAAGGCGTTTCGGTGCGTTCCATATTTCGCCTCCCGTCTTGAGATTTTCTTCTAACCATATGTTCAAAATGCGCAGCGTGCACTTTCTCTGGGTCTTGGCGGACTCAACACGGTGGAGGTGCGTCTTCGTGCAGCCAAATTGCTGAATGCTGTGGTTGATTATTGCACCTCCGCTTCCGATGCGGAGGCGTTCAAGCACGTTGTCGAAGGAATGGGAAAGGAGCTGTTCGCTGGCCCATTGAAGCACTGCGAATCCACGGAGAAGGAAGTCGCCGCTGCGTACCTCAACGCGACCGGGCTGGGACTCGGCCAACGCGACCTGCCTGGGCTCATCGAAGAAATGAAGCTTGAGGAAACGCTAGAGGTGCAGAAAGGACAGTATGTGGTTGCGATTTGCGCGTTCATCGAGCAGGTTACGGCTGATGCACTCGCGGCCGACCCTGTCCCGGTGGAACCGATTCCGCAGGCGTCGCCTACCGACCCGCTGGGCTACATTCCCACGGTTGCTGGAATCGACCCCACGCTTGCGGCTGCTACGGCCTCGAGTTCAGCGGGTGACCAGCAACTCATTGGTGTTCTCACCGGACTGTCGGCGTTCTTGAGCCGTGATGACAATCGTGTGGCGTTCTGTACGATGCGGGACGATGTCAAGCCGGTCCATGTGTTGACAGGACTGTTGAATCGTGAAGTTGGATTGCCAATTCAAGTGTACTATCAGACCGTTTTCTGTCTTTGGTTGTTGTCGTTCTCTGGACAATACGACCCGGACTCGGAGAGCGCCGAAGTGGTCTGTGCAGCCATGGAAGAGGGCAATGTTGCGCGCAAGCTGACGGGTGTTCTGCGTGAGATTAGCGCGGAGAAGGTGATTCGCATCACGCTGTCGACGCTGCGCAATCTAATGAAAATGAGTGTGGCGCTGAGGAAGGACATGGTGGCGGCAGGACTGGTTGGTGCGTTAGAGCAATTGTGCTTGCATCACTGGGATGATGAGGATATCCAGGACGATTTGAATGTGCTCGCAGAGGCACTCGAAAGCGAGCACGCGTCGATGAGCACGTTTGATGTGTATCGCGCAGAGGTTCTGAGCGGCGCGTTGGAATGGAGCCCAGCGCATCGCGATGAGATGTTCTGGCAGAACAATGTGGAGAAGCTGGAGAGCAACAACTTGGAGGTGCTGAGGTGTATCGTGCGTGTGCTGAATGAGAGCAACGATAGCACGGTGCTGAGCGTGGCGTGCCACGACTTGGCGCAGTTCGTGAAGTACCACCCGCGCGGCCGACAAATCGCGCAGAGCCTGAGGGTGAAGGGTCGACTCATGGAACTGATGGCGTCGGGCGACGGCGACGTGCGACGGTACGCGCTGAACGGCGTCCAAGTCCTGATGATCACCAAGTGGAACTTGCAGCAGAAATCGGTCTACGCGTAACCCGCCTTTCGTTTGTTTCGTGCTTCGTACTTGCCTACACCATTCCGTGTAACGATGAATTTTTAGATGGCGTCCTTATTAAACTTCGCTTTCGTTAACTGTCCCATATTCCCCAAGTGGTATGTGTACTACCGAAGTGCACTCCGTAGTGTAGAAATATGTAAGCGCCAAGGAAAATGTGATTAGTGCTAATGCTGGCTTGGCTTGTGGTGACGTGAGGTTAACCACATTATTGTACCATTAATTTTAACTCGCAATACCATCCGCAATTCGCTCTTTCTTCACCACGTCCCATATCCGATGGCAAACCACAGCGAATCGAAAGTCGTGGTTATCGGCGCGGGATTGGCAGGGAGTCTCACCAGCATTCTACTTGCGCGAAGGGGATGCAACGTAGAACTGTACGAGTATCGGCAGGATGAAGCGGTATTGGATTCGAATACGACATATCAGCAACGTTCGATAAACCTCGCGATTAGCACTCGTGGTCTGACCGCACTCGAGCAGGTCGGGCTTGCGGACAAGGTGAGAGCGATGGGCGTGCCCATGCATGGACGAGCGGTACATTCCGTTGCGGGAAATGTCGATTATCAGCGGTACGGCGTGACAGGCCAGTTCTTGTTGTCGATATCGCGAAGCAGGCTGAACGCATTGCTCATTGCGGAATGCAAGAAGGAACCGAACGTCAAGTTGTTCTTTGCACACAAATGTGTCGATGTCGATGTCGATGCTGGGTGTGCGACATTCGCCAGCAGTTCGGGCGTGGTCAAGGCGACCGGCGATGTGGTGATTGGCGCCGACGGAACGTGGAGCCGTGTGCGCGCGGCGTTTATGCGGAGGAGAGATTTCAACTTTAGTCAGGATTACATCGCTGCCGCGTACAAGGAAATCACGCTGGACCCACGCGACGATAGCATGGATCCCAACTGGCTACACGTTTGGCCTAGACACCGATTCATGCTCATTGCTTTGCCAAATGACGTCAAAAGTTATACTTGTACGCTCTTTATGGACCGCGCGATGTTTGACGAGCTGAAAAATGGTGATGGCGGCGAAGCCGTGCGGTTCTTCGAAAAACACTTTCCAGATGCGCTGAAGCATATGCCGACGTTAAGAGACGAGTTTATCAAAACACCTACACCGCCGCTGGTCACCGTTCGATGTGGGCCATACCATGCGGGGAAATGTCTGTTGATTGGCGATGCGGCACATTCGATGGTGCCGTTCTACGGGCAGGGGAGTCAATGTGCTTTTGAAGATTGCCATGTTTTGGCCACATTGTTCAAGGAATGCGCGGATTGGAATCAGTTGTTGCCACGGTTCACGAAAGCGCGCAAGGAAAACGCGGATGCTATCGCCGATTTATCGCTCGATAATTACATCGACATGGCGTCGCGGTCTGCAACGCCGTCGATTGTGGCGAAGCGGCGACTGGGTGTGTTGATGAACCGCTTGTTCCCCGCGTGGTGGACTCCGTTGTACACGATGATATCGTTTTCTAACATCCCCTACGCCGAGGCGGTAAAACGCGTGCAGAATCGCGAGGCGTTGCTCACCAAGGTGTTGCACGTGAGCGTGATGACGGGCGCCGCGGTGGCGCTTATAGGCGGTACGCGGTGGTGGCGAACAGGCGGCAAGTAAGAGATAGGCGTAGCGTGGTGACCACAGAATTTTTGATTTATCGAACCCAACATCGACGACCCAACGATATCCCCCTAAGGGCCAGTCTCGAATAGGTACTGAGACAAAGAAAAGAAGAAGCCATCGACAATGTAAATGGCAATCGCGGAGACGATGATGGAGACGATGACAATCACCAGGATTTTGAACACACGCCCCGCGCTCGGCCACTCGATAGTTTTAGACTCCTCGTACACTTCCTTTAGGAATTGCAGTATCTTGAACTCCTCATCGCTCGTCAACGCCGCGCCCATTTGCTTCATCTCCAACTCCTCCAGACTGGTCCCGCTGCCCGCCGGTTTGTTCAGTTGCGACAGGTCGATTTCCTCCGCTTCCGCGTCTATGTCGCCGCTCAGTGTCGATAATGTCGGCAGTTGCACGGGCGGCACGACGTTGTCTATCGGTGTCTCCTCGGTGGGCTTTTCCGGATTATCGCGCTCTTGGTATTTCGCCATCATGCTTGGCGTGGCGACGCGTCGCTTCGCGCTCCGGCATGGTGTCACGGCACGACGAGTGGTCGCAGCTCCCCATTGTCTGCAAAATGTGGCTGTTGGGGCGACAAACGCCGCTGAATTTGTGCTCGGCTGTTTCATAGTTATGTCTGCGGCGAGGACAGAAAGGTACAACCTTCTGTATCTCGTGGTAATCAAGCTGAACCGGGTGGAAATTGAAGGTTCAAAAGTAATTTCTTTTTAGGTTTTTTGTGTGTTGTTATTGAGCTCAATACGATGGTCCATTCGGACGATGGTTGCATGGGTGACAGCGCCGGCAGCTTGCTTGTTTCGTCCCCGTGCGCTACCAGCGCGTCTCGATGTACATGTGTGGGGTGCAGTACTACCCGATACACCATTCACTACCGCGCTGTTGTCTCCAATCGAGCGAGAACATGCAGAGAAACTTGACAATGTAAAACGCCTTCGTTTTGTTCAGACACGAACATTTGTCCGTCGTGTGCTATCCACTTACATACCAAACGTCGCAGCGAATCCTCATCTGGTTATTGACAAGAACAAATACGGCAAACCGTATCTGCCACATCACGAAAACCTGCAATTCAATACCGCTCACACAGGTGACAAAGTAGCAGTCGCAGTGTGCCGCGACGTCTCGGTTGGTATTGACATCGAGCTTGTCAACCGAACAGTGCGAAATATCGATCGGCTTGCGAAACGCTATCTATCGGCTGTCGAACAGGCCTCGCTGTACGGTGAAGTGAATGGGGATCAAGATTTGCTGCGACGAAATTTCCTCAAATTGTGGACTTGCAAGGAGGCGTTCGTCAAGTGTGTGGGAACTGGGATTGCGGCAGGTGACTTATCTTCTGTTGAGATTTCTATGCCCCATAATCGTCCGCCTCGACTAATTTCGCTGAATCGCGATGCTGCGCACGCGTGTGAATTTTCTTTTCAATCACTAGACACCAACGAGTTATACACAACCGTGGCTATCGCTGCAGCGAAATTCGGAAAAGTCGTTCCTGTCGATGTTGGGATGTTCGTTGAGTGAACTATGCTGCGTGTTTTAAGGATTAATATGGCGCAGCATTCGGATGATGTTTGTCTTTGCAGAGCTTCAACGTTATACCGCTCCTAAGTAATCAAACAGTGTGCTCATGTGTAATGATGGAAAATTTCCTGAATTACGAAACCTATTGTGAACCGTCGTCTTGACATGCGCGCGCATTCACTGAATTAGACGAACCGAAGTACCAAATTCGGGTTTGGATACGAAGAATTCTGCGAAAAGGAGTCATCCAGTGATAAATCAAGTTTTACTTTACACTCTTGACAAGGACACCAGCAATACAGGCGGTCATGAAGCAAGCAATGTTGCCTGCAATCATGGCAGAGAACACTAATCTTGCCAGTTGTTTGCTTTGGTTGGGTGCTATGGGCGTGAGTCCGCCAAGTGCGACACCAATCGAGCCAAAGTTTGCAAAGCCACACAGCGCGAATACTGCAATAGCTTCACTTCTCGGATCGAGATTGGTTGCTTTTGCTTTTAACTCCATGTATGCCACAAACTCGTTCACGAACACTTTCTTTCCCAATAGCGCACCTACCTTGATGCAGTCCTTCGCCGGTACGCCCATAACGAACGCGACTGGATACAACACATACCCGCAAATCAGCTCGAACGATAACTGCGGGAGGTCTACAAGCCCGCCAATATACGCGAGGATGGAATTGAGGAATGAGACAATCGCCAAAAAGGCAATGAGTTGACCCCCAATGTTGATCGCTAGTTGAATTGCTACGGCTGCGCCGTTCGCCGCCGCTTCGATAACATTTGATTCCTCTCCGATTTCAATCTCGTACGATACGCCAACCCCTGTCTTGCTCTCTTCGTCCTCCGGATACAACAATTTCGATATCGCCAACGCTGCCGGCGCACTCATGACGGAGGCAGCGAGGAGGTGGGATGCCGATACTCCGAATTTGATGTATACCGCAAGCACACCACCGGCAATGGTCGCAAAGCCCCCTGTCATCACGGCGTGCAACTCGGATGGTGTCATTTCTTTCAAGAAGGGTCGAATGAGCAGTGGTGCCTCGGTTTGACCGACGAAAATGTTACCAGCCGCATTGAGCGATTCGGAAACACTAGTGCCCAGCAACACGGTAAGTACGGCGCCAATCGCACGGATAAGCACTTGCAACGCGCCAAGGTAGTACAGAATGCTCACCAGAGCGGAGAAGAAGATCACAGTGGGCAACACTGAAAAAGCGAATGCGCCGAAGAATTTTTTGAGTTCTAGGTTGGGCTCTGTAGCATTCAGGTCATAAGCAGAAATACCAGTCGCAGTCCAGCCAAACACGAAATCACTGCCCGCCTTGGTGTGGTCGATGAGTGAGGTCATAAGGTTGCCGATGAATTCAAACGTGTCAAAGCCGGCCTGTGTGCGCAGAATCAACACGCCGAAAAAGAACTGGAACAGCAAGCCACCGATAACGGGCCGCCATTTCACGGCGGAACGATTCCAAGAAAACAGCCAGCAGCCACCAACAAAGAGGGCTAGCCCGACTAGCGAAACCAACCGACGTGCATCGTCTATGGATAAGCCGATGACGGTTGCGACAACGGCAATTGTTAACACAGAAACGAGGATTGTCAGCTTGCGGTCGTTGGCGATCTTCTGGCACAGTTTCTCACAGAGTGATAGCACACGACCAATAGACTTTTCGTAGGCGGTTGTTTGTCTGAAGAAGTGGAAGGCAACGAAGAATAGCACGGCAAGCTCGATGTAAAGTAGCGGTAGTGCGCGTCGAAAGTTTTTCGCAAACGCAGTGATTGTGTAGGCCACTAAAGCGACGAACAATGCCACGAGCAGCGCGAGTTTCCGCTTGCCATCGAACGAAAATCTCGCCGCTTTCTCCTTTTCCACGGTATCGGAGCTGGTGGAGCATTCCGAATTTTTCACATAAATGGTGTTGTGTCGTGCTAGTTCGTCGCTCCTGGGGGACTCATTGTGGGTGGTGGCAGGTCCAGCGGGTGTGTCGATAGCGGCCTCGACGTCGAGTTGAAGCGTAGTGCTATCGGTTTCGGTGCGACCTGCCATTATCGATGGGGACGGCGTCGGGAGCCGCTGAAGGGAAGGCGCGGTGCATGTTGCAAACGCTTAATTGCAGGCGTGCGTGCGTGCGTGCGATCTCCTATCAGTGTTGGCTCAGGGAACGATGGCACTGTACAGTACGATTTTGCAAATCAAAGCACCAGTGAACTGGTTGCCAGCAGGTTTGTGCCCTTTGCGCACGCCGCCTTGATTGGTTGGGTACGCGTGCTACAGTGAACTGTTCTCCTGATTCCTTCTCCTGCCATGCAGCCGTAGCATTTACCCGCATCCCGTTGCTAGGCCTCGCGCAAAGCCGTCTCGCAATGCATGTGCGCCAACGCGTTTGTGTTTGTCATGGGGATGAGAATGAGCTCTGTGCAGATGTCACAGAACAGATTCAAGATTTGCTCAACGAGAGTTTACAGCAGATTGAGGTGGTGTCGCATGAATAAGATGGTGCATGCTTGTCAATGTTTCTGCTCTACCGTACTCCGTACAGTTCCAGTTATAGGCGGCTGGATACTGGACGAGCTCCATGCAACAAGGAGTAATGCTATAATTGAAGTGTATTCACCGGCACAGAGGAAAACTGATTAGGAGGAGAAACTCGCTCTTTAATCTTGCGCACCGCTATCTGCTAATCCTTCTGCTATCTAACCACTGTAACTCAATGGGTTCTATGTGAAAGTTTACCCAAATATTAGTGTGTGATTCTTCCTAGATTTTGTTTCCGTATTTGGCGTTTTACTTGCTCACCCATGTACTAGTACAGTCTAACACACTATAAAGTTCGATACATTCTATACGATACCAATGCCGTAGCTGAATCGATATGGGCACTAGGACACGCATTCTCACTTATTTCGTTTCTATCTTAATCATTTCTCTCGTCTTCTACTATGTCTCGCTTCGCACTTTATCTCACTTAATTACTCGCGAGACGCGAGGAAATGCCAGCAATACACCCAAGCATTACCGCAACAAAGCAGTCAACGCACGTTTGATTGTTCTCACCAGGAACCGTGCACGTTCGTTATCACGTCTACTCGACTCTGCGGCAAACGCATCGTACGGCACTGATGGAGTAGACATCGATATTTGGATTGACCGTATTCAACACCATCTTCCGACAGACCCCGAGGTTCTCTGTGTATCTCAAAATCTCGTATGGCCTCACGGTAAGAAGGTTATACATCAAAGACGAAAAAGGGTCGGTTTATACCAGCAGTGGTTGTACACTTGGGATTTGACCAATCCGCTTACCGATGAATTCGCGATCATTCTTGAAGATGACCTCGAACTCGCACCGACATACTACCAATGGCTTAAAGAAGCACGCCGTCGCTACGACAACGACCCGCAAATTGGTGGCTACACTTTGCAGCGACTAAGGTATCGGCCACGAGCGCCACGCGCTAATCAACGGGTATTGCACGTGCCTCGCGGTGTGCACGCGTTCAAATACCGAATGCAAGGTTCCTGGGGAACAGCGCCGAAACGAGATGTATGGCTCAAGTTTCGACGCTGGTACGAAGCTCAACGACGAATCGGTGCCAAGCCGTACATGCGCAACTTCGCCGGGACCACTTTGTACAGAAGAGGCGAAAACGCGGATGGATTCAATCCCACGGTTTGGACGCAGTGGTATCACAAGTTTGCTGATGAAATGGGCTACTTTTCCGTAGTGGCGCATCCGCCGGGTAGAGCAACGTTATGCGCGAATTGGAGAGAAGCTGGCTCTCACTACAATGGTACGACTATGAAACCGGACTATCCGCTATACAATGGCAATGTATCCTCGTTCAATTGGCCTGATACACTCCTCAGCCTGGATTGGGATGGCACTATCATCAATAGAACTTCTTAAATTGTTCTGGTTCGTGTCTACCGCCCCAACCGTTGCCGCGTAGTTCTTTCTGCTAACCAAATTGAATGTACATTGTCGTTTTCATCCAATTAGTTCATAAAACTTGACTAAAGACTAAAATCCCAGCTCATTGAACATTCAGCTCGTACATTCTCGTAAAGCGAGTGGATAACATCTCGACTACTTCGGAACCAACACTACAGCCTTAGATGCGGATGTCTTCGTAACGATTTCGCACAAAGGCTATCTACACGGCAAGAGTTACTCGCTTTTAGTTACATACAACGAGAACGCTTATTCATCTTGAACAAATATCTTTAACTGACACTTCATTGTTGTGCACAAGATTCAGGTCGAATGATTGTGTACGATTTGGCATGCCCTCGAAGAAAGGCGGCTCGCGAGAATCCCGACTGAAACCCAACAATATGTCGCGCGTTGCTCAATACAACGTTTTCCGCGTGGACCCTTACTTGACCATCAAGTTTCGCATCGTAGTACGGATGATATGCTTTCGTTTTCAACTTGACAAAACGCAATGCTTTTTTCAGCTCTTCCCGAAATTCAGAGCTATCCGTATGGACGAATATTGTCAGCGAATGATTGTTCTCCCTTTCTACAATCCTACGCACGTGGCGCGCGAAACACGACACTACTTTTGCAATGTTTCTCCTTCCATACCGCGTTTTGAACTGGGCATATATACTTATGTGTCGCGTGCATGGATTGCTTGTCTCTGTTTGTCTTCCATTCTGCTGGTCTCGTGTACAAAGTCCATGTTGTGTGGAAAACGAATTGACCGCTTGCGTCACCGCATTGGATGGCTCCAGCAATAACCTCGCAATTCTTCGTCGTACTTCCAACGAGAACGGCGGTACCTTCTTTCCTTTCGCAAGGGCCGATATCAGAGCGGATGGATGTTTCATTTTTGACAATTGCAATACAACTACTGGTGCGTCACTGCGAACTTGCTGATATGAAAGCCGACCTCTATCGCTATGCACGATATTGGGTGCTCGTAACGTACTTATCCTCATATCTCGATAACCTTCAAAGCCAAAACGTTCACGAGCATGAGAGCTAATAACGTTAGATAGGGGGAACGGTTGATTAACGCCAAGCAGCACGAGTCGGTTAGTGAGCACGGAAAACGCCCATACATTCATAATGCTCGAAACTTGATCGGCCAACGAGTCGGTGGATGGGAGAAGAACCGCGACACGTGAGGTGTTGTGACGGTGCGCGTCATGCCATCGCAAATAGTTATTCACCCAAAAGTCGATACTCTTTTTGCTCATCTTCAGTTGCTGTTTAGATTGCACTTTCGTGGTGCCGAACACAAGCACGAGCGCGGTAACTATGAACAAGACAAGCGTGATGCGCAACTTCACGAGAAACACCGCGTCGAGACGCTTCAGTGGTTTTGGCCCCATCCTGTGTTCAGCTTGCGCTATCTCGGATCGACCAAGTAGTCATCGGGGTGGTTTGGCGCATGGAAGTTGAAACTGTTGTCGTTCAAATATCCGCAGAAATCGTGTTGTAAACCAGCACTCGCTTGCAACATCGAGAATCTAACTCATTCACTTGAAAATGACTTCGTGGAAGCACCGTACTGGTCGGTTTGCTGATCGATGCGTGCAGGCCCGACTGGAAAATTACAACGAATTTGCGAATGTTATTCTGAAATCATCCTCGAAGAGGACACCACGCATAGATTCTAAAATATGCACGAACTTGAGCATTCAATCTGCGTTATCCACTCTTCTCCGAGAAACTTTTTTATCTTCTTCATCGCTCGCCAGATAAACAGACAATGAAGCTTTTATGAAACAACTGAGTTTGGTACGAATAAGCACTGCAACCGTTCATATAATTTATATACACGCAACAACCTTCACCTCTGTTGTTGCTGTTGTTGTTGTTGTTGACTAAGCCGCCGTCGTTTCGCGAGTTGAATAGAAATAGCACGTCGTCTGTTTCGCTCGATTCGTTCCCGTTGTTCGGCGGTAAGTTGGGATGATTGCGTATTAAATTGCTGGGTTGGTTGCGAGAAAAATGGTTGTGTAGTATTTGATACGCCTTGCCGCCAATTACCATTCCCAGCATTCCCATTTCTGTTTGGTGGCGTAGCAATCGGTGGCTGCCGAACTTGAGGAGCAGATGAAACACCCGACTGACGAACGTATCCCATGGCAGATGAACCTACATTTGAAGGTGTTGCTGAATGAGGTCTGTTGTTTTGATTGTTCGTCGTCGCTGACGGCGTCGCCCCAGGCGCCTGCATCGGTGTATAGTTTGTTCGTGTTTGTGGTCGCCTTGGTGTATAGGTCTGTTGATTATTTGCTTTCTGTCCCGACGACAGTTTCGAATTGGCTTGGGGTGATGGCTGTATCGTAGTGTCTTTATTTGCTCGACTGGAATTGCCATTACCAGTTGTCGATTGCATTTGTGCGCTATGAGCACCACGAATGGTGCTGGGAATAGGTTGCGGGGGTGGTACTGGTGGTCCGGCTGGATTCCGCTCATTCACTCGCGTAGATGAATTAGGTGTAGACACGTTCGGCCTTGGATTCTGCTGAATATGACGAGGTCCAATAGATATGTGGCCGGCACCGTAACGCTGGGTTGGCGCTTGTGCGGCTTTAGCAGGTTGCGCTATTCTTCGTTGCTGCAGTTGTGGCTGCGGTGTCACTTGCAGTTGGTGAACATGGTCAGAGAACAGTTTTGTTGGTTGAAATTGTGGTTGTCTTCCCGGAAGTGAAGGAGAGGTATAGTGTGTATGGGTCCGAGATCCCGTTCTTGCTCGAGCGACCGCTGATGGGGGTGTTTCAGGAATGATAGGTGACGAAGTCCTTCGACGTCTCTCAGCCGGTTCAGGTGTCTCCGGAATGATGGTTCGCTGGGGTGTTCTATTAGTCGAAGCGATACGAGGAGATGCTTTCAGAACAGTTGTCGCAGATGTCGAGCACGGTTGTTGGCGAATCGTGTCTATCTGATTCGTCTCTGGGCGAGGGGGTGTTTCAGGCACAACAGGCGATGGTGGCTGTGTTGGTATACTTTCCATCGAGTCGTTATCGTCTGCGGGTGCTTCGGGACGAGCGTCTTGCAACAATTCTTGACTCTGTGATACTGCCAGGTCAGCGGCTTCGATAAGCATCAGGTCACTCTCAGTAGGGCTTTCACCACGCTCCGGTACTATGTTAACTTGTTCGCTTGTCTCCTGTTGAACCATCGCAGTATTGTTCTGTTCCTGACTTTGAGTAGCATGATCAGCCGCCTGTATCAACGCTAGGTCACTCTCTGTTGCACTCTCTGTAGGTACCGGAGACGGCTCACGTTGCTTATTGACCTCCGAATCATTTGCTCCAGATGGTGCACTAGCAGCAGCAGCGGCGGCGGCGGCAGTCGTTTCGTCTCTTCCAGAATTTACAACAGGGACAATTTCGTCATGTGCGCTACTAGTCGCGTTATCCACCCCAGAAACGGCACCGTTTCTGGATGGAGCTCGTCGAACTCCTGCAGCCGGTCGGTTTTCGCGCCTTCTTACTTTCTCCATAAGGGTTTGAAAGTCATCGCCTTGACGAGGCGCATCGGGGTGATCGTTTTGCAAAGGTGTTGGTGCAGGTTGTTTTCGAAATGCAATAGCTCGTTGACCCTTGCTCTTAACGTTGTTTTTATTTTCTCTCTGCTTTTGTTCTGCGCGGCGTATATTTTCAGCGATGGTTGCTTCGCTTCGGGGTTGTGCGGAGTCGAGATTAGCATTCCATAACAACACGTATTCACGATAGCGTGCGTGTAATACATCAATTGCGCCATCAATAGGTAGTCCCACAGCGCCCAATTTATCTTTTAACATAGAGCGAGTCGCACCAGGAGCTAGAAATGGACGATGTCGATGGTCGCGGGGCCGGTCGGACGATGAGGCCGCGTTTTTGTTCCCAGATAACACGAGTGTGACCAATTCAAGTGCACGAACAGGTCGAAGTTGATCGGTAGTTGCAGGTTTCTTGCAATGTGCATCAGGACAAATGGAATGATGAAGCATGTACCGACGAGCGCAAAGACTGCAAAAGGTATGACCGCAAGGGAAAACGACAGGAGCTACGAAAAGTTCGCGACAAACGCCGCATAACACCTCTTGCTCGATGCGCGATAGAGTTGCTTGAGTATAACGCAATTCGTATTGGAGCGCGTCGGTGTCCGCAGGCGTACCCATGCTGGCAACATGTTGCGGAATTACTCGTACGTTGATACAATGGTATGGTATCTCGTCAGGCGGGCATACTCGTACACGTGTAAACCTTTCGTAGTGTAACAAGAAAAGAAAACAAAGCGAAACAAAAGAAATCCTTCCACTTTACAGCTCTGAATTTGAACACAGACCCGTGATACTAAACGTGAACGAAAAGCTCTAATCCGAGTAAGCATTTTTTCCACCTTTGCGCGCAAGGAATCCATTGTCGATGCGCCAGTTGTACTTTCCCTCGTACTCGGGTATCTCTGAGCCGAAGTCTCGCTGGGAACGTGGTAGAACGGAATCATCATCAGGCTCTGCTTGGTCAATTGCTTTTCCTCTTACCGTGATATAGTCTGTCGTTCGTACACGCGCGCGTGGATCTTTCACGAGGATTCCATTCACTCGTACCATCCCATTGCGCACTAGCAAGGCGCATGTATCGGATGCCGCCACTCCACTTGTTGCCAGTAATGACTGGAGAATTACCTTTTTCACCTCGGCTAGCTCATCCCATTGTGCTGTCATCCTCGGTTGGCGCGCAAACACAACATTTACAGAACACTTGCGAACATTAACGATTTCTCGCTTGCCAACAAGAAATGAGGAGCTTGGTGTGAACGCTGTATAGTTCTTGCTCATTTTTAGGCGTTTCGGAAGATGACGACCTATGTCAGGTAGAGTGGGTGACACACTTTCCGAAATCAACGTGATCTGGGTGTACGGTACAGTACAGTATGGTATGATAAAGGATCAAATCCAATAATCCACTAATTGGGTACGGCTATTATCGGCGGAGTGAACTGCGACCCTATCGACGTCACTCGCCGTCGACCTCAGTACCATTACCTGTGTGAATTGTAACAGTTCAGGAAACCGAACATGGACTTGGAATTGGCCAACCAAGCATGCCTTGATGTTTCTCACAAGGTTGCTGCTATTGCGTTTCGTCATTACACTGCAGAGGAGGTGGCCAAGCTCAGCGTGTGTACCATCAAGCGCGAGCGCGCTTTCGATGACCTGGGTCGACCAGTTCCTAATGGCCTGTACGATGCCCGACTAGGTGTGACTGCAGTATATCAAGGTGTCTGCACTTCTTGCAAACAAGATTACTTTCGTTGCCCTGGCCATTTTGGCCATATCGAACTTCCATTTCCCGCCGTCAACCCCAGCTGCTTCAAGATTGTGAACAGAATCTTGATGAACACTTGCTGGGAGTGCAGACGATATCGAATGGAGAATCGTAATCGAGTTTTGCTATTAGCCCTTCTGCGATTCGAACACGCCGGAAGGCATGACTGTGCGAATACAACTCGATATTGGATGTGCACCGTAGGATCTGGCAAGTATCCTGCTCGCGAGTTGGAACTTATGAAGGAGACATTTCCGAGCTTCTTCAGAGACTTGCCTGACGTTATAAAGAAAAGGGCAGGTGAGATAGACCCGCAAACTGTTCTTGCGGAAAGTTTTGACAGTGTATTGGCAGAGGCAGCGAAAGAAGTATGGGAAGAAGCTGCAAGGAAGAAAACGCTAGCCAACCATCCGACTCCGGTCTGGCAAGAAATGGTGCGCATATTCGAACGCGAGACTACCAAGAAATGTGTTGATTGTGGGGCGTTACAAGTCAAAGTTAAGGTCAACAAGAATCGTATTTTCGTCAAGTACTTGTCGAAAAATGAGCAGTCCGTGATTTTCCCTGGCCAAATTCATGAGCTGATTAAGGATGTTTGGGAAAATGACAAAGAGCTGTTTGCCTTACTTTACGGACAAGCTGGTCGTATTAGCGATGATGTTTGGGAATCCCTCGATCACAATGTGTTTTTTATCCAGAATGTTCTGGTTCCTCCGTCTCGTTTTCGACCGTCACAAAGTGTTGGTGAGTCGGAGATGGCAACGGAACATCCTCAAAATATTGCTTTCACCAGCATTCTCGAAGGCATCAATATGCTTGCTGACATCGCCGATGAAGGTAACGAGAACGAGAAAAATCCGATGGAAAGTGCGGGTAACGCAGCATCAGATAGCGATTCAGAAATGTCAGACGACATCCAGACAGTGAATGGCAAAACTGAGAAGGAAAAACGAAGTAACGTGGAGCCGTTGAAATCATTGAAAAGCGCCGATCTTCCTAATCAGAAGAACCGACGTATTGGAAAAGCTATTCAACAGATGCAAAAAGGATTGTGCCAATTGTACGATAACCAGCCGACTAAACTCACTCCGTTCGCCGGCGTTCGTCAGCAGCTTGAAGCGAAGCAAGGCTTGTTCCGAATGCACATGATGGGAAAACGAGTCAATTTCTCTTGCAGGTCTGTTATTGGACCGGATTTGTTTCTTGAAACGAACGAGGTTGGGATTCCTGAAAGCTTTGCCAAACGTTTAACCGTTCCTGAATATGTTACTAGCCGGAATCTTCGTGAAATGCAAACTGCGGTGTTGAACGGTCCTAACAAATATCCAGGGGCTGTTTGTGTCGATAAGTGGACTGCAGATGGTCATTATCGTCGCATAAAATTGAGAGCAATTGCATATGAAAGACAGGGAATTGCGGATAGTCTACTAAGCGATAAGGAACAAACATTACTGCCTTCTCGTGTGTTGAGACACGTGAAATCCGGAGATGTTGTTCTATTCAATCGACAACCAACTCTTCATCGCGTTTCTATTATGGCTCAGAAAGTACGCGTCTTACCTGGGGACCGAACAATTCGGTTTCATTACGCCAATTGCAAGAGTTATAACGCGGATTTCGATGGTGATGAAATGAACGTTCACGTGCTGCAGGATCATCTTTCGCAGGCCGAAGCGAAAGAGTTGATGATGAGCAGTAAGCATTATATTGCACCGACTTCAGGTGAACCGGTGCGAGGACTGATTCAGGATCATGTTGCGGCAGCTGCTGTATTAAGCAATAAGGATACATGGATGGATCGACAACGGTTTTGTCAACTCTTATACGAGGCCACATCGACTATTGTTGAACGAAAAGGGTATCGAGGAGGCGCCTTCCGAATTCCGGAACCTGCCATTATCAAACCAAGGAATTTGTGGTCGGGGAAGCAACTCATTTCGGCATTGCTGAACATTATTCGCGGTGATAAGCCAGGACTTAATTTGGTCAGAAAATCGAAAACATCTGCAAAGATTGTTGGTCGGGAAGAATCTGTAGTTATTATTCGGAACGGAGAATTTCTGCGTGGTACATTTGACAAGTCTTCGATTGGTGCGTCGGTATTTGGAGCAATTCATGGAATTCAAGAAGTGTACGGAAATGAAGCATCTGATGACTTTCTCGGAGCGTTCGGGAAGCTTGGGACATTTTACTTGAGAAATCGTGGTCACTCTACAGGTATTGAAGATCTTTTGTTACGGGAGAGTGCTGAGGAAGATCGACGTAATGTCATGATGAGTAAGTTGAATGAAATTGCTATTAAGGCAACGAACGAGGTCTACGATTCATTTGGAACAGATGCAATCCAAAGTGCGGCGAAATCTCTTGATGAGGCACGTCGAATGACCGAGGAAATGATTTACGTTCACGGGGATAAAGCAGAAGACAGTTTGGATACGGCGATGAAGTCAGCGCTCAATGGTATTCAATCAGAAGTCACGAATTCATGTCTACCGAACGGATTGCGCAAGTCATATCCGCTGAATGGATTCGCATTAATGACGACCACGGGTGCGAAAGGAAGCGATGTGAATTCGGCACAGATTTCTTGCCTTGTTGGGTCAACATCGCTCGAAGGAAAACGAGTTCCTCGAATGGGGGGCTGTGGAGCTACGTTGCCATGCTTTGAACCGTACGACGCTTCTCCAAATGCAGGTGGATTCATCGCAAGCCGATTCTTAACGGGAATCAAGCCATATGAATTCTTTTTCCATGCTATGGCAGGTCGTGAGGGATTACTAGATACTTCTTTGAAAACCGCGAACTCGGGATATTTGCAACGATGTCTTATTAAGGCGATGGAAGGTATCAAGCTTGATTACGATTATACTGTCCGTGATTCAGATGGAAAGGTTATTCAATTTTTGTACGGTGATGATGGACTGGATCCTTGTAAGTGTAGATTCCTAACCGAAAGAACGTCGTTTCAGGTGGAAAACATGGATGGACTGCAGGAAGATCGATCAAAGAGGGACCCTAGAGTTAAAGCGCTCCTTGAAACTAGCAGCAAGAGGAAGTCGACAATTCTCGAGGAATTATCACCAGGTGCATTCTCGAAAAATGGGGCTGTGTCAGAAAAATTCCGAGATAAAATTATGGATTATCTCAGAACTCAGAGAAGCTCGGAAGATGATATTAAGGCAGCGAAGAAAAAAGAACGAGAGATTACCAGGTTTCTGGAATCTCGCTATCAACGTTGTACGGTTGAGCCTGGTGAGCCAGTTGGTGTTATTGCAGCACAGGGTGTGGGTGAACCCTCAACTCAAATGACGCTGAACACATTTCATCATGCAGGGTCAAGTTCGGCACATGTTACATTAGGTATTCCGCGCCTGCGTGAATTACTGATGCGTGCGAGCAAATACCCGAAAACGCCATCAATGACGCTACCGATTCTTCCAGAGCATGGGAAGGAAGGAGCGGAGAGAATGGTGAAAACACTGAAGCAAGTACATTTGATTGATTTGCTCGATGCAGTTGAACTCAATACAGTTAATCTTCTGAATGCGAAAGAACTTGGCAATAGGCTTGTGGCTTTGGTGAAGATTAACTTGAAATTTCCGAAGCCAGATGTATACGATAGACTGTTGGGAGTATCGTTCGATGAATTGTTCAAAACGGTGGAAAAGCAATTTCAAAGTAGGCTCGTAGCAGAAATCAAGAAGCAACTGAAAAGTTGTATCCGAATGCACTCGGGAACGCCTGTTGCTAGTGAATTGAGAAGCACACTAAGTTTATTTGGAGGATCGGCAGCGGCCGACGACGAGGATGGTGATGATGGGGAAGAAGAAGGGGAAGGGAATGAGAAAGAAACACAACAAGACAAAGACTTCATAGCAAATGAAGTAGAGAACAAAGATAAGAGCGATGATGAAATGGATGGCAAAGCAGAGAAAGAGGAGAACGAAAGCAGTTCATCAGACTCATCGGAATCAGATTCGGAGTCGGGTAATGAATCGGGTGGTTATGACGATGGTGAGAAGGAAGAAGATGGAAACAAATCAAGTGATACGGACGAGGACGAGGTCAAGGAATTACAAGATGAACAGATGAATGGGGTGAGTGAGGAGGTTGATACAGAGAAAGAAAACGAAGAAAAGGCAAATGAAGAAAAAGCAAATGGGATTGAATCGGCGTGGTGTCTGGGTCCCTTCTCAAATCCAGAAGTAGGAGAGGACAGGACGAATATTTGGCTGCCATGGGTGTTGCCAGCAAGTATGGCGGGCCGTATTCGTATACCACAGATCATTCGAGAAATAGCGAAAGACATCAAGATTCGTGAAATCGAAAGAATCGGGCGATGTTTCATGAATGAAGAGAAGGGTGAATATCAAGTTATCACAGAAGGATCAAATCTTTTGAAAATTTTCGAACTCGGTCCCGGCATTGTTGATTTCGATCGAATGATGACGAATGACATGTACGGCATTTTGATGACATATGGTGTGGAAGCGATGCGACTGGCATTGATTCAAGAGTTTGAGAAAGTGTTCGACGCGTATGGAATTCCGGTGAATATTCGGCATCTGCAACTAATCGCTGATTACATGACGCAAGAGGGCGGTTATCGTGGATTCAATCGGGTCGATATTGCACAAGCACCGAGCACATTCCAGAAAATCACATTCGAAACGAGTGTCAAGTTCCTTTCGGAAGCGGTGATGTATGGCACACGCGATAATATCGATAATCCGAGTGCCGCCATTGCCGTGAATGCGACCTATCGCGGTGGAACAGGTAGTGTCGATTTAGTCACCAAGTTGTAAAGAAGCTTCTAACTGTACTTTACTGTTAATCCCAAAGTTTGATGTCTCCATCCCACCCCGCAGAGGCCACGAATGAGGTGCGTGTTGGATGCCACGACACATCGATACAAACGCCCTTGTGCGCTTGCAAAGTGCGGAAGGAACGCGCGGTTTTCCAATCCCAGAAATGAAGCTTCCCACTGCTATCCGCACTCCCCAAGAATCGTCCGTCTGGTGAAAACGTGAGCCCACACGCGTACCCTGCCACATTGTGGCCGCGGAACGACTTCTTGTTGTTCATTTTGAATCGGTCACGAATCGAAAGCACGCTGATTTGGTTATCCATGCTCTGGCACGCCAGCCAGTTGCGATTGGGATGCGGCCGGATGACGGGCATGCTGTGCTGCTTGGGGTCGCTGACGTACTTGATGACGATGGGGATGCCGTAGTCCCACACGCGCAGCACCTTGTCGTCGGAGCTGCTGACGAAGCGGCGGGCGTCGTCGACGAAGGCGAGGCTGTTGACGGCGCCCATGTGGGAGTCGTAGGTCTGCACGGTGTTGTTGGCGTCGCGCACGTCGTACTGGAGGACGGTCTTGTTGGCGCAGGCGGCGAGGAACTCGTTGGGGTTGGTGGGGTTGAAGCGCACGCAGTAGGGGATGGCGCGCGCGTCGAACGACGACACGACGCGCCCCGCCTCCGCGTCCCACAGCAGGATGCTGCGGTCGTAGCTGGCGGAGAGGAACGTGTGCCCATCGTGCGGCGCGAACGCCACGTCGCGCACGCCCTTCGCGTGCCCGCTGTAGCGCCGGATGCAGCGCCGCTTCTCCCCCACATCCCAGATCTTCGTCTCCCCCTCTAGACCCCCGCTCAGCAGCAGATGCCCGTAGTGCGGCACGAAGCGCACGCACGACGCGCCCCCCTTGTGCGTCGACTTGAACTCGTGCACGCACCGCTTCGGGATGTACGACGTGTACGACGACTCCAGCTGCTCGAACTTCCGAGCGCCCACTGGCGGTGACAGCCAGGAACGCCCCTGATAATCGTCGGTGTCGCGCAAGTACAGCTTGGATGTCGGCACGACGATGGTTGGCGTCGCGTCCTTGCTGTGGCGCGCACGTTTCGGCGTGGGCGAAGTGGGCGTGGGCGGCTTCTGTTCGTGTCGCTTCTTCTTCGCGTTGAGCTCGGCAACGCGCAGCTGATGCTCGCTGCTTTCCGGCGCCACCGCGTAGATGGTCTGGGCTTTGTGTGGTCGCTGTGTGTCCGGGTCTTTGCACACCCCCGTGCGCCCGAACGCATGCTCCTCGCGCCGGAACGTCGCGTCGTTCATCCGGAACACGTGCGCGTCGCCCGCGGGGTTCCAGTTCGTCGTCGGTTTTTGCTCGGACGCGAGCGCCAGCTGGTGGTGTGGTGGTGTGGGTGGCTCGTCGGGTACTGGCGGAGCTAGTGACACGGTTAATGGTTTGATTGTCACGGAATCATCGGCGCTTCCGTCCGAGTCGGCGTAGTCATTCAGAAGGTCCATCGAGCAGCGTATTGCTAGACTCGGAGGTCAACGAGGATTGTACGCGCGGGTTGTTGGGTGTACTGTACACTATTAAGAATACAACGTTGAAAAAATGCGAGAATAATATATCTAACGTGGAATATAGCTCCTATTCGTGATGAGCAGCAGCAAATGAAGAGTAGATTGAAACTTCCCTGAACTTCACACCAACTTGTTGGATTTCATAATTCATCGACAGTACTCGGCTCAATATTTGTGCAGGGTGTATTGATGTGACAATTCGCTGTTTACACATTGACTGTGCAGGCCACCACTGTATCTGTTCACACGACATAAGCGACCTTAATAGTCCTTTATAGATATTCATTATTCGAGGTTTTCTTGATTGTGAATCGAATGATTCGTGTGTTGCTCATCCTACGCCATTTCTTACCGAACAAGCTACCGGCATGGTAATAATGTTTTGATTTCACGCGGATTAAATAAGGTATGGGCTACATGGAGTAGTAATTTCAGATGTTGACTTTTCTGCCTCCGTTAAATGTCGATCTCTTACGTTTATCTACTGAACTGAAACTCTACCTTCCTCAGCAATGCAAATACATCCATATTCGCACACCCTAAGAGCTCAACTTCAACGAAAAGATCAACAGAAAGACCAATCGATTTCCGAGTTTTCTTGATTGTATTCTGCACAGTCGATGAGTTTGAACAACCGAGGAGGTTCAGCCATTCCGGATGAGTAGTAGAAGCCTTCACTGCACAAGAAACTACATGGGTGAAGTAGAGCTAGCGTACGATTCGGAAATCTCTTACTATACACTTCCCGAAAACAGCAGAGTCGTAAAAAGATAGTTCACGAGCGATCAACTGCAGGAATTTCCATGACATTTTCATGATCAAGATTCATTGTCGTCAAGGTGCCGGATGGAGTCGTTGAGCTTGCATCGAATGACTAAAAGGTTGTTTGAGCAGTCGACAAAGTACTAATAGTGTGAGTGGATTGGTAAAGGACCAAGCAGAAATGGCAAATTTTGGTGCCTATTCACTCAATATTGCCACGAAAAAGTTAAATGCTTGAATAGTATATGAACATTATATGGTTTTATTGCTAGGGAACTAGTGAGAAGAGCTGCGGGCCATGGAGGCGGTTGAACAGTACGACGGAGGAACGAATTCACGAAGCGACACGGGACCACGAAATGGAACGAGGCGAGCGAACATCCGTGAATGAAGAGATGAGGGGATGAGGCAAGCTTGCGCGATGGCTGACAGTGCGGGAGTGTCAGCCGAGATTGGATTATGACAAGTGTGCCTCGCGTGTCGAGCTCGGCCACATTCGCCGCGCGGTGTGCATGCGGGCGTGCCAATGCGATGCGCCACCACGATGGCATTTCTGCCATCGCGCGCGCTCCCACTGTTCGTGCGCACGCGACTAGGCGCCAACGCGCGGTGCGTGCGCGCGAGGCTCGGCGATGACGGGCTGCGCGGCTTCGCGCTGCTACGCGCCGACTCTCGCCGTGCGTGGAGTTTTGTCCGCCAGATATCCACCACGGGCTTCGCGCAGCCGGTGAGCGCGACCGACCCGCCCAGCGACGCGTTCAAGCCCGTGTATGACCCCGGCTTCATCACGGAGTACTATGCGGCGAGGCCGGTGTCCGCGGCCGTGCGGCTTGCACGCGTGGCGGCGCCTTTTGGGACGTGGCTATTGCGCGTGCGGTATTTGGATAAAATGCGATCCAACCCGCCCACGGAGAGACGCGCGGAGCAGTTGCGCGAGTTGTTGTGCTGGGCGGGTCCGACCTACCTGAAGATTGGACAGGCTATTGGAAACCGACCGGATATCGTTGGACTCGTCTATTCTTCTGCTTTGCAAACGCTCGTGGATGATGTGGGCACTTTCGAAAGTGGAATTGCGCAAGCGATTGTTTGTGACCAGCTGGGAATCGGCAGCTTGTCTGAGGTGTTCAGTGAGTTTGAGGAGGAGGCGATGGCGTCCGCGTCGCTGGGCCAGGTGCACAAGGCGCGGCTGCGCGACAGCGGGGACTGGGTGGCGGTCAAGGTGCAGCGCCCGCTGCTGCGGAACACCGCGCCGTTGGATGTGTACGTACTGCGTCGGCTTGCGGCGTATGCGAAGAAAACGTTCACGTTGCGCAGCAACTTGGTGGGCATCGTCGATGAGTTTGCGTCGCGCTTGTGGGAAGAACTCGACTACACGCGGGAGGCGAATAACATGGACCGATTTCGCGAGTTGTACGCGGATGAGAACATCTACGTGCCCCGCGTGTATCGTCAGTACACCACGGAACGGGTGCTCACCATGGAATGGATCGATGGTGACAAACCGCCGTGGTTGCCACGTGAAGACGCTCGACGGCTCATAAATATCGGTGTGCAATGTTCGCTGCGGCAGCTGCTGGAACAGGGACTGTTACACGCCGATCCACATATCGGGAATCTACTTCGAAAACGCGATACGAAGCAACTGGTGTATCTGGATTTTGGCATGTGCATCACGCTACCAAAGGAAACGAGGAATACGCTGATTGCGGCGATTGTTCGACTCATCAATCGTGACTATGGGCGGCTCGCAGACGATTTCGTCAAGCTTGGGTTCTTGCCTGAGGGCACTGACACGAAACCGCTGGTTCCGTTGCTGCAAAAGGCGTTTGGGGACGCGTCGGGCAATGGGAGTGTGGCTGGCTTGTCGTTTGGAAAACTTGCAGAGAACCTCACGGAGCTTGCCATTACCACACCGGTGCGAATTCCCGTGTTTTTCACGCTGGTTATTCGCAGTCTTACCATTTTGGAAGGCATCGCTTTGCAGACCGACCGTGAGTTCAAGATTGTGGATCAGAGTTATCCGTTTGTGGTGCAACGTGTATTGACCGATGACTCGCCGGTACTGAAACAAGCGCTGCGCAATGTTCTCATTAATGAGCATACCGGAAGAATTCGATGGGACCGACTACAATCTATTGCGTCCGGACTTTCGTCGTCGTCGTCGTCATATTCTGCGAGTGTGGCGCCCAGTGCGCTTGATGGTGTGTCATCGGCGGCGGTTGAACGATTGCTGGACTTTACGTTGAGTGATCAGGGCGAGTTCTTCCGCTCGGCGGTTACCCTGGAATTGACGGACACGATCGATGCAGTCCAACTAGCGCTAGCACATCGTGCACATCAGTTGTCTTTTGGACTGTTACCGAAACCGTTGGACGACTTTGACCCGGATCGTGTCACCGCCGGATTGAGGATTGTAGACGCGATGAGGAGGCGGGGACCGGCGTTATTAGGCGGTGCCGCGAGTTCGAGACGCGGCATTCTCGCCGAGCGCCTGAACGAGACCGTGCGCGTGGTCATGGCAGATATCACGGATCGGAACACGAGGCGTGTGCTGCGGAGGCTGGTGCGCTTCGTATTGGGTGATCGAGCGAAGGACTAGTGTGACGGCCTGAGTGTTTCGCTCATGTTGTCGTAAAATTTTGGGTTCGTTATTGGTATTGTGGTTGCCTACTATTATAGGTTTTTGCGATGCACATGTACCGTGGACAGTTGTTGGTAGAGAGGTGGACTGATGGATAGAGTGATGTGACGAGAGATGTGGAGATGAATGCGATAAGCTGTTACACAATGAATCAACAGCCTTTTCGTGCTGTATGCTGAGGGCTTGAGCGCGTATTACAATAAAGAGCCATGAGGTACATCCAAGTTATCTGACAGGGTGAGACTAAAGCGAACGTCACTGGGGATTGATCGTGCAGGCGATACTGTAGTCAAACGAGAATCTTTAATATGCACTCTGACGACAGCGGAACAACAAGACATAACCTGCGGAACTGTTTCACCTATGGATCGTACTTTAATACCTGTTCGGCGTTTTAAGGAGTGATCGGACTGTCTAACAGTGTATCCGCAACTCACGGCACCGAAAATATCTGCCGATATTTTGGGAGACCGTCGAATTTGCAAGCATTGCCACCGTACATTGGAATGCATTGTGGACCAACGTGACAACGAACTCTAAATGCACTTCATTATCATTAACTCGAAATCTTAAATATGATAGTTGATATTCCGCGTATAATTATGGCTTTATTTCGAGTTGGAAAGAAGTATATGTTGAAAAGCAAAAGTGCACTTGGGACGGCCGAGACCAAACCATGACAATGTAACTTTTGACATGCCCCATGAAATTTTGACTTTTGTTGTTCCAGTTTCATGAATGCGCTATTCATGACGTGCTAAAAATCTGTGTAATAGCTTTGTAATCTGTATTTTCTGAGATAAGCATTTATTTTTTGTTACAAAAGCTGTGATGATCTCGATTTGTCGAAAAATATCTACATACTGGTGAAAATGGACCCCATCACGTCCTGTATCGGACATTTATTCGACGATGATCATCAAACTTGCTGCCTCAGTCATTGTTACCGAAAATTTGAAAGAACCGATCTGGAGAATCTATACCTAAATGTCAAGGGCCTAGATCATGTGTCGAAAACAGCATACTTGGCTGGATATATGACAGCAATACGCTCGATTGGCAAACAAAAAAGAAGTCTCGATCATCTAATCGACCTGAATTTCTCCGAATTTCTAACAATTATGTCCTGAGAAATACAGAAGTTTGTCGGCAGCTGATCTGTGATGTATTTGATGTAGGCAGCTGTTCACTGACGAGATATTCAAATTTCTGTGAGAGCCTGACGACAACTGAATTTGTAGATTTTTCTGAAAAACGCGGAGGATGCCCTGAGTCACGCCGAATAACCCACCATCAATCCAAAAAGGTTGTAGATTTTCTCGAAAAAATTGGAAAAGACTATGGCTTATCCGATCCTGGACGCAGATAATCTCACATTCATCAAGAAGGCCAGTTGTATTTTGTGTCACCTTTAAAGGTAGGACTATTTGGAGTTACTGATGAAGGTGCACAAGAACAAGCAACATTTTTAATGCCTGAAACACGATGCCCAAGAAAAAATGGAAGCACTGTAGCATCTCTTGTACTTGAATTTTTTCGTTAGCGAAACAGCTATTTC
>JAAUYH010066227.1_pt1 | contig 34538 bp, 31 predicted proteins | sample 7278061 | NCBI WGS metagenome assembly JAAUYH01 (sample SAMN14350203, study PRJNA611818) | marine sediment metagenome | isolation source: surface marine sediment (0.6m) | place: French Polynesia: Moorea | collected 2018-08 | reverse complement strand
GATATGATGCTTTCCTCCGAAGCTTCGACGATTTCGCCCACGGCCTGTCGCCTCAGATGGAAGACGATCCCTTTTGCCGCGGCAAGTGCTTTGGAAAAGTTCTTGCCTACCTTGATCGTGGTATTCCCGTCGTCGCCAGCGATATCGGAGAGCCGGGCCTGTTCTTCTCACCGGACACGGGCAGCCTTTGCCGGACCGTCGAAGAGTGGACCGAAAACATAACCTGGCTTTTGTCAGATGATCAGGCGCGCCAAGGGGTTGCCGACGCCGCGTTTTCCGCGTTTCAGAAGAAGCTGTCTGTTGAGACCTCTGCGGAACGCGTGGCGCGTGTTTTAACCGGGGTGATCGGGGGAAACACCGGACACGCAGATCTGTCAATTTAACATAATCCTCATTATGCAACAGGACGTTGTAGCCGGGCATTTTCTAACGCGGGTTGCGACACTTCCCTTGTCCTGCTGGAGAACATGAGCGCCGCACCGAGCTTGTCTCCGCAGGTGTGTCAGATAGCTCACTGCTATGGGGCTCGGACCGCCGCCGAAGACAATTAGTATGTTCAACCAACGTCCATTCGATATTGTCCGGGAACGTCATCAAATACGCTACGTGGTGCCGGTTTCGGCCGCCGCCGACCTGTCCGAAACGTGAAATCACTGCATGTCCCAGCTGTCTCTACATCAAGCGCCCGCAGAGATCGAAATACTCAAGACAACGCCCCAGTCTGAGACCGACTGTCGTTTCGCGCAAAAAAGCTCCCCTTGGGCGCCCGAGTATCGCCGTCATGTAAGTGATCCGGTCGTCCATTCCATCGGAAGCCAGAACCCGGATTTCGCGCTTACCGGAGGCCGTGCGTGACCCTGCGCGGCCTGATCCTGCGCTATGCCGCCTTTGCCGTTCTGGCGACCATCGTTAATCTGGGTGTTCAGCGCTTGGTGCTCGCCTTTGGCGAAACCGCACTTTTCTTCGTGCTTGCGGTCGGGGCCGGAACGCTGGCGGGCCTTGTGGTCAAGTATATCCTCGACAAGCGCTGGATTTTCTATGACCTCGATACGGGTGTGAAAGCCCATGGTGAGAAATTCACGCGATATACCGCGATGGGACTGATCACCACTGCGATCTTTTGGGGCATGGAAACCGCCTTCTGGCTGATCTGGCAGACCGACAAGATGCGCGAGTTGGGCGCGATCATCGGTCTCTCGATCGGCTATGTCGCCAAATATCAGCTCGACCGCCGCTACGTGTTCACCGACAGCAGGCTGGAGCTGACGGCATGAAACTCTCTGGTTGGGGCCGATATCCAGTGCATGACGCCCGCGTGGAGACCCCGCGCGATGAGGCGGATGTACGCGCCCTGGTGACCGGAAAGCGTCAGGCGATCGCACGCGGGAACGGGCGCGCCTATGGAGACAGTGCGATCAACCTGTCCGCCACCATCGACATGCGCGGCCTCAATCGCATGCTGGGCTTCGACGCAAAGACGGGGCAACTGACTGTCGAGGCGGGCGTGATCCTCGGCGACATCATCGCAGCCTTCCTGCCGCGTGGTTGGTTTCCTATGGTGACACCGGGAACCAAGTTCGTCTCGGTGGGCGGTGCCATCGCGGCCGATGTACACGGAAAGAACCACCACAAAGACGGCAGTTTCCGCAACTCGGTCGATTGGGTCGAAGTCATGGGGGCTGACGGCACTGTCACGCGTTGCAGTCCAAGGGATAACACGGCGCTTTTCGACCACACACTTGGTGGCATGGGGCTCACGGGGGTCATCCTGCGCGCCGCGCTCCGGCTAAGGCCTGTGGAGACCGCGTGGATCCGTCAGATCACCCGACCCGCTGCCTCGTTGAAAGACGCGATGGATATCTTTGAAGACGCCAAGGACGCGACCTACTCGGTCGCCTGGATCGATTGTCTTGCCACCGGGCGCAATCTTGGGCGTTCGCTGGTGACCCTCGGCGAACACGCGTCTTTGGAAGATCTCTCGACCGCCAATCGTAAAGCGCCTTTCGCGACACCGAAAACCCGGACGCGCTCCGTGCCACTCGATTTCCCCACCTTCGCGCTCAACAAATTCAGCCTGCGCGCCTTCAACGCCGCCTATTACAAGGCGGGCCTTCGGCAACAGGGGACCCGGCTGGTCGATTGGGACAGCTATTTCTACCCGCTTGATGCCATTCTGGACTGGAACCGCATCTATGGCGCACGGGGCTTCGCCCAGTTCCAATGCGTTTTGCCGCTCGAGGCATCCGAAGCAGGACTTTCCGAGCTTCTGGACACCATCGCCAGTGCCGGATCAGGGTCGTTCCTCGCCGTGTTGAAGCGCTTCGGCGCGCAGCAAAGCGCTTTCTCCTTCCCGATGGAGGGCTACACCTTGGCGCTCGATTTCCCGATATCTGCCAAGACCCATGCGCTTCTCGAGGACCTGGACGCGATCACCCTGGCGCATGGCGGGCGGTTCTATCTTGCCAAGGATAGCCGCATGTCCGCCGACACGCTGGCCCACTCGGATGCACGTGTCCCTGCATTTCAATCCCAACGTACCGAGAACGATTGGACCCGCTTCAGCTCGGTCCAGTCACAAAGGTTAGCTCTATGACAAAAGCTCCCGTTCTCATCCTCGGCGCCAGGTCGGATATCGGTCAGGCCATTGCGCGGGCCTTCGCCGCCGAAGGCTATCCGATCCAGCTTGCCGCCCGAAATGCCGAGACGCTGGAGCCGGTCAAGGCGGATATTGAACTCCGCCAAAACGTTTCGGTTTCGTTACATGAATTCGATGCGCTCGCGACCGAAACCCATGAAGGTTTCGTGACTGCCCTGCCCGATCTGCCCGACATTGCCGTCTCGGTCGTCGGCTACATGGGTGAACAGGCAGAAAATGAGCGCGATCTCGATGCTGCGGCCCGCGTGATACGCAGCAATTTCGAAGGCCCGGCCAGCATCCTCGCCGCGTTGGCCAATGCTTTTGAAGAACGGGGCGGCGGCACGCTGGTGGGTGTGAGTTCGGTCGCAGGCGACCGGGGGCGTGCCACCAACTATGTCTACGGCTCGGCCAAGGCGGGCTTCACCGCCTTTTTGTCCGGACTCCGCAACCGGCTCGCGAAAACAGGCGTCCATGTGGTGACAGTGCTGCCGGGCTTCGTTGCAACCCAGATGACGGCGGACATGGACCTTCCGGCAAAGCTGACGGCTGCGCCGGACGAAGTCGGCGCGGCGACCCTGAAAGCGGTTAAGAAGGGACAGAACGTCATCTATGTGCGCAGGATCTGGTGGCTGATCATGCTGATCATCCGCAATATCCCCGAAGCCATCTTCAAGAAACTCTCTATATAACGGATGAGTTTGGTGCCCAGGAGAGGACTCGAACCTCCACGTCCGTACGGACACTAGCACCTGAAGCTAGCGCGTCTACCAATTCCGCCACCTGGGCCGATGCCGTGGAAACGTCATGTATCCTAAGCAGAGCTGGTGTCAACGGGATGGCTTCACCGAAGTGGGCGCAGAAAATCAGATCGTTGAAAGAGGTGTACCCTGAACCGTCGACCACGAAGCGCCGGGAGTTCACAGACCGGCCCAAGGCCGAGGTCCCGCTCTAGCCCGCAGCGGTGTCGGGCAGACCGACCTCTCAGATCTCGCTTCGTGTATCCAGGGCTGCCATCAGGCGGTCCATCATGACGAAGATATCGTCTGCGTCGACGACATATCCGCTCGTCCGGGCATGACCGACGACGACACCGTAGCGCATACCAAGGAGCCGGGCCCATTCATGATGGGGATTGTAAAAACGATCAGGGGGCTGAATGACGAGAAGCGCGCCATTTTCCCGCAAGTTGTACGTGGCATGCGTGAGCTGACTGCCTTCAATTCCGATGACAATGGCCGCGTCCAGCATGGCGCGCGCGATCGTCTCGCCGCCGGTCTCTGCCTCGACAATCGTGATACCGGCATCTGACAAGCGCGCGACCAGCGCGTCCTCGTTGGCCATTGTGCGTGGCACGCTGGTCTCTCCGCGCCGGATATAGACAATCCCGTCCCGATTATCGCCTGCTTGTGACTTCTGGCGAAGCTGCCCCCGAAGAACGTTCAATCGGCGTCTTTTGTCGGGGCTGAACCCGATATCGGTCAGAACGGAAAGTTTACGGGCAAAGAAGACCGCCTCCTCGGGCCAGGCCTGGTCGAAGGCCTCTTCATAGAAACGGCAGTCCGACCAATCGGGCCGGACAAGAGATTTCAGGATCGCGGTGCTCGGCCGCGCCAATCCACGCGCGGCACAATCATCGCGCAGCCAGTGGCCGAAGTACCGCAAGCCAAGAGATGAATTGGTTATGACGACATGATCGTACTCTGACGGCACCTGGAACGCCTGACGGATGGGCTGGCCCTTTGCCATAAAGTGATTGGTCCCCGGCCCGAAGAACCGACCGCCACAACTGAGCACATCTTCGAAAACGGTCAGTTTTGGCGGGGTCGAGCGGACAACCCGGGCATCGAGTTTCTCCACCTCGCTTTCCATCGTTCGGTCGAACCCGGTTTTGACCACACGCTGAAGGTGCTCCGGGTCATAGATGGCGGGCCGAACATCGAAGGTTTCGGCAGCTCCCAGGAGTTCGCTTGCTGGCCAGTCATCGGAGTGACGCCGACGCAGCCGCCGCGTGATCTCGCTTCGAATGACCTGCCCGTAACGGGGCCTTGCACGCAAACCCATGTCTTTCGCTCCAGAAACCGGACAACCTGTACTGAGAGTTTTTGTTGGAGGACAAGCCTGCGAAACGTTCCTGCGACAACCCTTGCGCGACTGGCACATGGAATCCTCAAACCGTGAAAATACATCCATCACACTTGCCCGGCATTCTGCGATTGCGCATAACGACCACGGGTGAGTGAATTGTTCTATTGTGTGTGTACAATGTTCTGCGAAACGCATCATTTCTCGGCTTCCGTGCCTGAACGGAGGCCTCCTCATGTATTTGGGAATTGCCTCCGGTGCCTATCCTATAGTCAAATTGGGACAGGTTGGGGGTGAGTGATGTCTGAAGCTACAGTGGCACAGACTGGTGCGGTTGCGTTGTCCGGCGCAAGTCTGATCCGCGAAGTGGGCTTGCTCCGTCTAATGGCGGAGGACTATCGGGTCCATGGACGACGGTTTTTCTCACCCGGTTTACACGCGGTCTGGGTTAACAGGCTCGGCACTTGGGCGGTCGGCGTGCTGCCGCGGTTCGTCCGAATTCTGCCGTGGTATCTCTATTGCTTCGGATTTTGGCTCTGCCGTGTCGTATACGGGATTGAGGTCGCGCATACGGTTAAGCTCGGGCGGCGATTTGTCATCGGACATCAAAGCGCAATCGTCATCCACCGGTTTGCGACATTCGGCGACGACTGTACCGTGCGCCAGGGGGTGACGCTCGGCATCTCCAGCATGGCTCATTGGCGCGAAGGGGAAGGTCCTGTAATCGGCAACAATGTCAGCTTTGCGGTTGGCGCCGTCGTCATGGGGAATGTGACCATTGGCGACAATGTTCAGATCGGACCGAACTGCGTGGTGACAAACGACGTTCCGGCAGATCGGGTGCTGTTTGTTCCGCCGCCGCGCATTCTACCACTGAAAACAGAAGATGGGTCTGAGATGGGGGTCTCTTGATGAAACATTTGAGCTACGAGTCCGCTTTGGAAAGCGTGCGGGCGGCCGTCAGGGAAATCAACGATTTTCGGGCGGAAGGTGACGCGCTTTCACTGGATGAAGATGCCGTGCTTTTTGGTGACGGGTCCGCGCTGGACAGTGTCGGACTGGTCCAGGTCGTCATGGCGGCCGAGGCACAGCTGGCGGACGCGACCGGCGTGGAACTGGTGCTGGCATCCGAGGCGGCGATGTCGCGCAAACGCAGCCCGTATCGCTCCTTGCGCAACCTGGCGGAATATGCCGTCGAAATGGCCGGGGCGGACGCAACGGTATGAGTTCTGTTGGCACGGATCAGCGCGTCATTGCCATCACCGGGACGCGGAAGGGGATCGGTCGATATCTGGCCGAGCAATACCTTGAGAAAGGTTGGGTCGTCGTGGGGTGTTCGCGGGGCGACAGCGATCTGATCCATGACAGATACAGCCATTTCGAACTCGATGTTGCTGATGAGGCCGCATCGGCGCGCATGATGCGGCAGGTCGCTCGCGATCACGGTCGTCTTGATGCGCTGCTGAACAATGCCGGGATCGCGTCGATGAACCACGCGATGCTGACCCCGCTCTCGACGGTTGAGCGTATCTTCCGGACCAATGTCTTCGGTACGTTCCTGTTTGCGCGCGAAGCTGCCAAACTGATGGGCCGCAAGAAGTCGGGCCGGATCGTGAATTTCGCCACCGTCGCGACACCGCTCAAACTGGAAGGGGAGGCAGTCTATGCCGCTTCCAAGGCTGCTGTTGTTTCGCTGACGGAAGTGATGGCCTACGAGATGGCGCCCTTCGGCATCACGGTCAACGCCGTGGGCCCGACGCCGGTTCCGACCGATCTGGTGGGTGCTGTATCCCAGGACAAGATGGATCAACTGATCGCCCGTCAGGCGATCAAGCGATACGGTACGATGGAAGATGTGCTGAATGTCTGTGACTTCTTCCTTAATCCGGCATCCGATTTCGTGACCGGTCAAGTTATCTATCTCGGAGGCGTCTAGAAGCACCATGGTTGCCGAGCGTATCGAGTTACCTTTTGCCGGTTTCGGCCTGCGGCCAGCGATTGTCGCAGCCGATGGCGTGACGGTGTCTTACCAGGAGCTTGCGACGAAGATCGACATGTATCGCGCGCGGTTGAGGGACCGGGGCGTTCGGCCAGGCAGCGCTGTGCTCCTGGTGGGTGATTACAGTCCGGAAAGTTGCATTTGGCTATTCGCCCTCTGGCAGGAAGGGTGCATTGTCGTACCCGTCGTGCCGGGTTCCGGTTTGGCCGAGGACACATATGCGGACGTGGCCGATGTGTCGTGGATCGTGGTTGCGCGAGACGACGTCTTGCGGTCCGCCGCGGGACAATCCGCGCACCCGCTCTATGCGGAACTCGCTCAGGCCAATGCGCCCGGCCTCGTTATCTTTTCGTCTGGGACAACCGGTCAGCCGAAAGGTGCCTTGCACGATGTGCGACGGCTGATGAGCAAATTTTCGTCCTCCGGCAAAGCGCTTCGCACCCTCGGTTTCCTGCTCTTCGACCATATCTCGGGGATCGACACGGTGCTTTATACATTGCTGTCGGGCGGTGTTCTGGTGTGCACGCCGTCGCGCAATCCCGCGGTCGTTTGCCGGACGCTCGAAACCCGAAAAGTCGAGGTTTTGCCGACAGCTCCTTCTTTTCTCAATATGCTGATCATGTCGGGTGAAGTTGAGAACTACGATCTCAGCCATCTCAAGATCATCACCTATGGCGGCGAGATGATGGCCCAGCCCGTCCTTGAGCGTGTCGCGGCGGCTTTTCCGAACGCGAAGCTCGTTCAGAAGTATGGAGCCTCGGAATTCGGGGCTCTGCGGTCGCGCAGCGAGGGCAACAACTCACGCTGGATTACCTTCGACAAGCGTGAACTCGATTGGCGGGTCCGGGATGGTTTGCTCGAAATCCGCTCCGGTACGTCGATGCTTGGATATCTGAACGCGCCATCGCCTTTTACGGAGGACGGATGGTATCAGACGGGCGACAGAGTAGAGATCAAGGGTGACAAGCTTCGTATTCTTGGACGCGACAGCGATCTGATCAGTGTCGGCGGGCAGAAAGTCTATCCGACCGAGGTCGAAGATGCCCTGAAAACAATACCCTGGGTGCTTGACGCGGTGGTCTACGGCCAGCCTCATCCCATGCTCGGCGCCTGCGTGCATGCGCGTATCCAAACCAAGAAGCCCACTGCCGAACAAGCGGACTTGCGCCGCAGTTTGCGTAAGAATTTGGCGGCGCGGCTTGAAACCTATAAAATTCCACAGCGATTTGAATTCACCGATGCGGGTTTGTTGACGGACAGGTTCAAGGCCGACAGATCTGCGACTGAACGGAAGGCATAAGTTTAGACCGAAACTGTAATTGGCTGTATGTGATCACATTTGACGGGAAAGCGCGCGTTGGAAGGAGTGTGTCGATCCCGCGACTGAATGAGATGGTTTTACAGGCGAGGCGATCGAGCACGTCAGACGAGCCTAACATATTGAAATAGGTGAAGTTATTTGTAGGTGGGGCGAATGTTCGATGACTCGAAAGCGCACGCGCACGCAAGTGTCCCGATAGTCCCATTCAAATGGGAAGCATATGTCATGCTTGCGGGGCTTCTAGGTCTGGCGGCGGTCTTGCGCCTCTTCACCGGGTTGGACCGGGTATTGTGGTACGACGAGTTGCAATCGGTCGCACACTCTGCACAAGCGTTTCTGGACGTCCCATCATCCGTGTTTCAGCACGATCCTCACCCATCATTATATTACTTGCAGCTTCAGCTATGGATGAACTTCGGCACCAGTGAAGCCTGGTTGCGCCTGAATTCCGTTGCCTGGAGCCTTTCGGCCCTCGTTCCGATCTATCTGGTTGGTCGTCGGCTTCTGGGTTCGGCGGGCGGTTTTTGGGCCGCATTTATCTTTGCCCTGAGTCCGGTCGCGATTTACTTCGCTCAGGAAGTTCGCATGTACGCTATGCAGATGAGCCTCGTTGCGTTCAATCTGCTCTTCCTCGAACGCGTCCTTCAAAACGCGCGCCGGTTCGATCTGGGGCTCTTTTTCATTACGCTCGTCGCAATAATCTACACCCACGGCGCAGGCTTTCTGGTATTGGTGCCGGTTGCTCTCTACAGCGTGCTGCGGGTCGGATGGGGCCTTGTCGAGCGGCAAAGTCGGGGTCTGTCTCTGTCTCTCGTGGCAGCAGCGATCTGTTCGTTGCCCTGGCTCTTCAATGCGCATGGTACCAGGCTGAATCAGCTGAAAATATCAAGTTTCGAGGAAATTCCGGGCGTTTTGCTTGAATTGCTGCTTGGACCTTATGCGGACACGTCTTCGGCAGCCGTCCTGCTTCTTTTCATGACCGTGGCTGCCGGTCTCCTTGTGATCTTGATGACGGAACCGCGCCTGCGGGACCTCACGACCGCTTATGTCCTTGGACCGTTCGTCGTGATCCTGGCGCTGGCCTACTTTGTAACTCCGTTGTGGAACATCAAGGCACTTGCCTGGCTCTTGCCAGCGCTGTCGATTGTCGTGGCCGGCGTGATCGTTGTGGTGCAGGAGCGCATCGGAGGGTACAAGCGGGCCGTATCGGTTTTCTCCGCGATAATCATTGTGGCGTGTCTGCTGCCCTCGGCACTTTCAGTGAACCGCAACACCGGTTTTCGAAACATGTACTACGACATGGCGCGCTATTTGGCCCGCTCGACGCGGCCAGGCGACATGATCGTCACCGACAACTGGCGCGATTATTGGGCGCTTTCCTGGTATCTTGCCGGCTCTGGATCGGTTGCGCCGGCTGAGAACAGTCGCTTGGCACATGTCCCGAATGACAGGCTTCTGGTAAAGGTCGACGTCGACGACAGATCGGCAAACGGGGTCTGGCGTGTAGCCCGAAGCGCAACCTGGCCCGATCCGGTTCAGTCGGCACCTGAGTTTGCGCCTGATGCGCGATATTTCGGATGGTTGCTTGCGTATCAATCCGATCAACACGGACCCGAGGACACGGACCCGGACTCCAAGAGCTGACGTCGCGATTTCTGACACCTCATGTCGCAGATGAAGCAGCCTGCGCTTTATAGCTTTTCGAGCAGAACCGTGTTCGCCGCCTCTCCCTGCGGTCGAACGCGAAGAGTGATGCGGAACACCTCAAGTCAAACTCGAAAGGCTTTAGTCCAGCTCGGGGAGTTTCTCGGTGGTCTCCGCAAAGAACGTGCGATTGAGCCATTTGTTTCCCGGTGTGACCAGTCTCAGGATGTCTTCATCGTGTTTTGTTGGAAACCCACGGTTCGGAACGAGCTTAAGTGCAGCCCGGTAGGCGAGTTTCAGGATGGGGTTTTGATTTCCCGGGATCGCATTGAAAACCCTCAACACGCGCAGCGTCGCGAAGTCCGGCGATACATTGGCTGCAGGCGTGTGCCCGTCATACCAGGATGGTTTGTATTCGATGTCCACCCGGTTGCAGAAGTCTTCGATGATGTTCTGGTTGGGGAAGTTTTCTCTTTTGAAGATAACGGGTTCAATATTCTTGATACCGAAGATTTCGCTCCATAGCCGAATGGTCTCAGCATAGTGAAACATATCCGAGATGCGATCGAGTTCGCCGATGAACCGGTCAAACGATATCGAGCGTCGCGCCGGTCCCTTGATGTCTTGAGAATACACGCTCTTGATGAAGCCGACCTGTTCGCGAAGGTATATGATGATCTTGACGCGCCCGAAGATATCAAGGAGTTCGGTCCCCAGGCCCTTTATGGCGTCGAGGTTGTTCCCGATATGGGCGTGAATGTATTCGCTGGAGGCGACGAACGTTTCTGCGCCTTTGTCTCCGACCTCGTCTCGCACCTCTTGCCAGAACCGGGCGGACAGATTGCAGAATTCATCCTCCGAGAGGATTTTTCTATCAAGGACCCAGTACCGATGGGAAAGCTCCGTGCCTGACGCCGCAGCGAGCCGCCAGGCATTGCCGAGCCCGAACGCTTTTACCTGGCCGTATGGCAGCTCATCTTCGTAATCGCGCAGGAAGTTCTGAATTGTCGTGGTGCCGGCCTTGCCCGTACCGATGTGGAGGTAAAGCATAGGGAACGTGCCTGTCCTTTATCACACTAGTCGCCCGTCATGGTCTGAAAGCGTTCGATCTGCTCCATGGTCAGGTCGTATGGATCGCGTCCCTCGCGCCATGCGCTGTACCATTCGGTCGCCCAATTCAACGCTTCGGCGCCCTGAAGACCGGGCCGCCAGTCGAGCGTCCTCAACGCCAGCCCTGGATCAAGCCTCAAGGCCAACGCTTCAATGGAACCCGGAACCGGCTCATGCCGCCATGGCAGGCCACCAAGCCGAGGCAGGATCATGTCAACGGCTTCCCCAACCGTGGTTTCGGCTTCGGGATCGGGACCTATGTTAAGTGCGAGGGGCATGGCGTCCGGGTCGGATGCGGTGGCAAGTGCCTGAAGATAGACAAGATAGCCCGAGAGACAGTCCAGCACGTGCTGCCAGGGGCGGGTCGCCTGCGGATGGCGCAGAACCAGTGTTTCTTCGGCTTCCACGGCGCGGATGAGATCGGGGATCAGCCGGTCTTCCGAGAAGTCACCGCCACCGATTACGTTCCCGCCCCGTACCGTTGCCAGGACCTGTCCCGCCGGAGCGAAATAGGTTGTACGATGACTGGCCACCAGCAATTCGCAACCGGCTTTCGAGGCCGAGTACGGGTCCTTACCGCCGACGGGATCACCTTCGCGGAAAGCGCGGCCCGAGTTGTCGTTGGCATATACCTTGTCCGAGGTCACGACGAGAATTGTCGCCGTGGGAGCTTTTGCACGGATAGCCTCCAGAAGACGGCCTGTACCGATGACGTTGGTTTCCCATGTCAGATCAGGTTCCCGGATCGAGCGGCGGACCAGTGCCTGAGCGGCCATGTGGAGCACCAGATCGGGTTCGACCTCTGCGATGATCCGCTCCATGGCTGCAGCATCCCGGATATCGGCGATCCGGCTGTCGGCCCGGGTTTCGAGATCCGCGAGCTCGTAAAGGCTTAGACCTTCAGGCTGGAGCGAGACGCCGGTGACATCGGCCCCCATCCGGGTCAGCCAAAGAGTGGCCCAGCTTCCCTTGAAGCCGGTCATACCCGTCAGCAGAATGCGCTTGCCGGTCCAGAACGCGGGATCGGGTCGGGCGGACATCCGCGTCAGTCCAGAACCCGCGTTTCAGGGATCGGCACAACAAACTTGCCGCCCCATTCGCGAATGTCTTTCATCTGTTCGGTGATCTCTCCTTGCAGGTTCCAAGGCAGGATCAGCACGTAATCGGGTTTCCGCTCGAACAGGGCATCGGGCGCCAGAACCGGAATGCGCGAACCCGGCAGCAGCTTGCCTTGCTTGTAAGGGCTTCGGTCAACGGTGAAGTCGATGAAGTCCGTGCCGATGCCGCAATAGTTGAGAAGTGTATTGCCTTTGCCGGGAGCGCCATAGGCGGCAACGGTTTTGCCCGTGGATTTGGCCTCGATCAGAAACTCGAGCAGCTTGCGTTTGGTCTCCCGGACCTTGGCGTCGAAGCGCGCATAGGTGTCCATCCGATCGAGCCCGGCCGCGATTTCGCGGTCGCGCTGCGTCGTGACCGCCTCCCGCACCTCTTCCTTGCCGGTATGGCAGCCATAAACCCGGAAAGAACCGCCATGGGTCGGGAGAAGGTCCAGGTCGAACACCGTCAGCCCGAACTCGGTGAATATCTTTTCTATCGCCAAGAGCGAGAAATACGAGAAGTGTTCGTGATAGATCGTGTCGAACAGGTTTTGCTCGATCAGCGCCAGAAGATGTGGAAACTCGAAGGTCACGATACCGTCGGGTTTGAGCGCAATCTTCGCACCTTTGACGAAGTCGTTCAGATACGGCGTATGTGCCAGAACGTTGTTTCCAAGGATCAGATCCGCCTGCCCGCGCTCTGCGACCAGTTTCTCTGCAGTTTCCGTGCCGAAGAACTCGGTCCAGCTTTCGACCCCCTTCTCCTTGGCGGCCTCGACGCAGTTCGAGGCCGGTTCAATGCCAAGACAAGGGATCCCCTGCTCCACGAAATACTGCAGCAAGTAACCGTCATTGCTGGCCACCTCGACGACGAAACTGTCGCTGTCGAGGTTCTGGCGTGGAATGATCGTGTCGACATAGGTCTTGGCGTGGTTCAGCCAGGTGGTCGAGAAGGAGGAGAAATACGTATACTCGCCATCGGCGAAAATATCGTCCGGGGCCGCGAACTCGCCAAGCTGGGCCAGCAGGCAGTTGCTGCATACGAAGGTCTTGAGCGGAAAGAACATTTCCCCTTCATTTGCCTTTTCGGCAGGGACCATCTTGTTGCACAGCGGCGAAACGCCGAGATCTGCAAGGGTTTGAGACAGTTTCTCGCCGCAAAACCGGCAATTCAAGTCAGACATAGTAACCCCTCAAGCATCTTATGGCCCAGATCCGCGAAAACGGCGCGGTTGGCGCGACCTTGTCTAGACAGGGATAGGCTTGAGTTTCAAGGCCAAGGCATGTCTGAAACGGCACAGTTTTGTGGTTTGTCTGGAACAGGTTACAGCAGTGCGCTAACAGTGCATCACTTTGCGATTGTCAGCCCGGTTGGTCCTGATCTGAAACGAGAAAGAGCCCACCCTTGATCTTTACCCCAACCCCGCTCGATGGTGCTGTCGTCATTGATCTTGAACGCCTCGGAGACGAGCGCGGCTACTTTGCCCGTACATTCTGCGTTCGCGAATTCGAAGCCGAAGGGCTGGTGACAGATTTCGTCCAGTTTTCGGTGAGTTTCAATGCCGAGGCGGGAACGGTGCGGGGCATGCATTTCCAACGTCCGCCGGCAGAGGAAACCAAGCTGGTGCGCTGTACCCAGGGGGCGATCTGGGATGTCATCGTCGACTTTCGCCCCGGCTCCCCAACTTATCTCAAGAGTTTCGCAGTTGAACTGTCGGCTGAGAATGGCCGTCAGCTCTACGTGCCGAGAGGGTTTGCGCACGGGTTTCAGACGCTGACGCCGGACGCCGTCGTGGCTTACATGATCGACGAGTTCTATACTCCGGGCGCGGGCGCGGGGCTGCGCTTTGATGACCCCGCACTTGGCCTGTCATGGCCGCGCGAGATTACCGTGATGTCCGAGAAGGACCGGGAATGGCCCCTTCTCGATTAAAGCCGCTCCAGGATCTGCCGGGCGGCCCGCTCGCCGGATTTGAAGGACTCGTCCGTCCACTGGTAGCCCCATTCGCCGTACCGGCCCGCATAGAAGATACCGGCCGCATCGAGCCAAGTATGGACCTTGGGCAAAACCTCCTCCCGGTCCAGATCGAAAATGACGTTGGCATAGGGGATAAAGCGCGCATCGGCATGCAGGATCTCGTCGTCGTCGCGCAGAAGGCCGATTTTCTTCAGATCTGAAATCACTGGCTCGATCAGATCGTCGGCAGAGACGGTCAGGGGGTGATACTTCCTTGAATAATAGCACTCTGCCTGGATCGCCCCGGCCCCGGGCGGGCAGTTTCCGGGCGACATCTTGTGCGGATAGCTCAGTCGGGTGAACGAGATATCTTCATCATAGATATAGGTCCATGCGGCCTGGGTGAAATCATTCCGCGGCAGGCCGACATTTACCGTCACGCAAGATGTGCAGGCCAGTTTATCTGCCGCCGCGCGCACATCGTCGGGCACGCCTTTGATCACGGGGATCAGTTCCGGCAACGGCATCGACGACACAAGGTGATCGTAGGTTTCGCGCGCACCGTTTTCGAACGTCACGGTTTTGGACGCCGGATCGATTTCCACCACCTTGTGGTTCAGGTGAATATCGGTCTTCTCGATAAACGGCGTGAGATAGGAGACAAACCCGCCCTCACTTGGATAGCGGAAGTTCGGGATGTAGTGGACATCCTTGGTTTCTTCAAAGATCGCGCCCCGGATCACCTCTTCCAGAGAGGGCCGGTAAAGCCGCGGCCCCATCCAGACCGTCGACATGTTTTCCGCCTCGGTCGTATGGTATTTCTTGCCGTAGACGGCGGGAAAATGGGTCGCAAAAGTCTCTCCGAACGCCGAGACCAGCCATTCCATGTAGTTCCTGGGTTTTTCGACCATCTCGGTTTTCGAGGCCTCGATGAAATCCAGAATGCAGCGCACCTTCAGGTCCTGAGGAATGTTGTGCAGGTTGGCTTGCGCGGGATGTTTGACCCAGGCGCCATAGTAGTAGTTGTTGACGTCGACCTTCATGTGCTCGAAGCGCCCGCCCACATTCCCGGCCAGAAGGTCCTGGATGCGCGTGTCTTTGGAGAAGCTGACATGCGGCCCCTCGTCGAAGATGAAGCCCGTGTCCGAATAGACATGACTGTAGGTATGACCGCCCGCATGGGCGTTCTTGTCGAAAGCGCGCACGGCAATTCCGGCTTCGTGGAAGTGATGCGCGGCTCCGAGCCCCGCCATACCGGTGCCGATGACAACAATGTTCGGAGAGGTCATGTGACAGTCTTCCTTTCAAGTTCTGCGCGCCACCAGGCGATCGTGTCCGCAAGCCCTGTTTCGAGCGTAAATTTCGGGGCCCACCCAAGGCTTCTGAGGCGGGAGATATCGGCCTGGACGCAGTCCGCATCGCCGGGTTGCGGCGCCCGGGCGCCAAGACGGATGAGATCGGACCGCCCGATTTGACGCCCGATCTCGTTAATCACGTCGGCGATGGGGATCGCCTCCCCCGAACCGATATTCACGGGGCCCTCCGCTTTGCTGAAAAGGAGGCGGATCATGGCGTCCGCCAGATCCGCGACATGCAGGAAGTCCCGTTTCTGCGTTCCTTCCCCGCAGAGCGCGTCGCGTTTTTCGAGAAGTGAGACAATGACATCCGCGGCCAGCCGTTTCGGGTTCTCGCCGGGGCCAAAAAGAAAGAATGGCCGGGCCCATACCCCTGTCATTCCGAGACGGGCACAAAGCGGCCCGAATGCCTGAAACAGAGACGTTTTCGCGGCACTGTAGTCGGTGCTGGGGCCAAGCGGCGTCACACCTTCCTTGAAGGGCGGCGGCGCGGTCCAGTCGTATTCCATGCAGGTGCCGGCGAAGGCGACGCGTTGCCCTCCGGCTTCGGCAAAGGCAAGCAGGAGATCGATCGAATACTGGATCCAACGGTAGTTCTCGACCGATGTCTGGTACCCGGGGCCCACTTCCCAGGCGAGTGCGAGCAGATGCGTTGCCCGGGCTTCCGCGCAAAGAGCTGCAGCGGCACCGGGTGCGGACAGGTCGGCTTGAACCCAGTCGACGCCAGGCAGGTCGTCCGGTCGTGCGCCACGATAGGTTGCGGTGACAGGAGTGCCGGCGAGAGCCTGCAGACAGGCACGCCCAATGAACCCGGTGGCGCCGGTCACCAGTACACGGTGAGAAGACGAAGCAGCAGTCATCGGGTCCTCAAATCGAGCGGTACCGGACCCATTCGCCGGGATGGCTGCCACGGCCGATACCCGCGTCACCCGACTTGACCGGGGCCGGGCTCGCGTCGATGCGCATCTGTGGCGCCTGACTGCCGTTTTTCGGCGCTTCCCACGTTGCCCAGGGGCGGTTGCCCGACGCCCACATGGCCTCCAGACGGCGCTTGTCGGCAAGGTGGTCGCAGCAGGACCAGAAACCGTCATGCTGATACGCCATCAGTTCGCCCTGCTCCATGAGCTTGCGAAGCGGCGATTGTTCCCACATCACGGTCGCATCCGTCACATCCTCGATCAGATCGAAGATCTGCGGCTCCAGCACAAAGAAACCGCCGTTGATCAGGTTGCGGGCAGAGTCCGGTTTCTCGACGAAATCCAGAACCCGTCCGCTGTCGTCGAACTGCAGGTGACCGAAAGTGGTATGTGGGTTCACGACCGTCATCGTCGCAATGCGACCATGGGATTTGTGAAACGCCACAAGCTTGTCGAGATCGACATCGGACAGCCCGTCACCATAGGTCAGCATGAAGGTGTCGTCCGACAGATAATGCCGCAGCATCTGTAGTCGACCGCCGGTCATGGTTTCGATGCCGGTATCGATGAGGTCCACGATCCAGGGCGGGTTCGGGACGTCGAAGTCGCCGGTCGAATTTTCCTGACCAAAAATTTCCCGCGTCGTGAAATCGACCCGCAGGTTGCCCTCGTACTGACTGAGCTCGGCCATGTACTTCTTGATGGCCGCGCCCATGTAGCCGAGCGCAAGTACGAAATGATCGTGACCATAGGCCGAATAATGCTGCATGATATGCCACAGCAGAGGCTTGCCGCCGATTTCGACCAGAGGTTTCGGACGCAGGTGCGTTTCCTCGATGAGGCGTGAACCTTTACCACCTGCAAAAATAGCAACTTTCAACACGGTTCTCCTGACACCCGACCGGAACATCCTAACATCATGCGAAGTTTTTTTGACGGTCCGTCGGCAAATTGTTGTTCCGCACAGGCATATAAGTCGCATATGCGAAGCGCGTCAGTTGAAATGAGTTTGCGTTGTGTCTTCGAGTAAACAAAGCCCATCCTCTCCGGTCCGCGTAGCCTGTCTGGTCACCACCTACAATCGGGATGACTTCATCTCGGAATGTGTCGCTTCCCTCTTGCGCAACGAAGGTGAAGGGCTGGCCATCGAGGTGACCGTCATCAACAATGGCGCCACGGACAATACCGCCCATGTCCTGGCCAAAATCGATGATCCACGGGTGACCATTCATACCAACGAAAAGAACACGCGGCTGGCGCTGGTCTGGAACAGTGCTTTGGAGATGGCCCGTGCCTCCGGTGCGGATTACACCCTGCTTCTGAATGATGACATCGAGATGGAGGCGGGCGCCATTGCCGAGATGGTCGCGGTCTGCCAGGAAAACCCGATGTCGCTCGTGACGCCCGTTCAGGTGAACCATCGTCGCCGCGATGAGCTAGATGGCGGCATGCGTGAACTCTTGAAGGCCACGCCGGGCCTTCTGGACGACATGATCTTGAAAGGCGAGCCGAAGCGCTATTACAGGCAGCGTACGATTATCGCGGCCGCTTTGCTTGGCGCGACCGAGACCTTCGAGATGATTGGCGATTTTGATCCGATCTTTGCGTTCTATGGACTGGATGATGACTACGCCAACCGGGCGCGAGACATGGGGCTGCCCCTTTTGGTCGCGATGCGGGCCCGCATGTTGCATCTGCATGGCAAGACCGAGGCGTCGCCCAACGTCTCGAAGAAAGACTGGCTCAGACGCTGGTCGACGCATTATCAGGCGCGGGCAGTTTTCGAGATCAAATCCCCCGACCGTGCGTTCCCGATAAGCTTCGCGCGAGTGGTGCTCCGCGTGGCCTTCGATATCGTTCTGTTCCTGTTCAAACGGTTCCCCGGCGGATCGATGTCGGCCATCCGGACGCTGGGCTTTCTGTTTGGGCATTACGGGCACCTCGCCGCACGCCGAAAGGTGGAAGAGGACCGCCTGGCGTCGTTCAAGGCGTCCTCCGGCCTCTAGATGACCGGAACGTTGTAAGGCCAGACGGCCGCGACGATGCCGAGTGCCAGGCAGAGGAGAACCACGATTGCGCTTATTCTGTCGGTGGCCGCGAAAACGATCGGGTCGTCTGTCATCTGACCGCGATGGGTCTTCATGACCATGCGCAGAAGCCAGTAAAGCAGCAGCGGACAGATCAGCCAGAGAAGGCTCGGGAACGCATAAAGGGCCCGGACATCACCTGACGAGATATAGAGTGCCAGAACCAGTACCGATGCTTGGCTTGCGGAAAGCGAGATGCCGCGCAGGATCGGTAGATCGTCAACTTCGTAGGCGCGACCGGACGATGTCCGTCCGGTTTCTACTTGGTCCATGAGTTCGGCCTGACGTTTGACGGCGGCGAGTGCCAGGAAAACAAACATGGAAAACCCCAGCATCCACGGCGAAAGATCGATTGCGCCTGCGGCACCGCCGGCCACGATCCGGATCGTATAAAGCCCGCCGAGCATGAGGACATCGATGATCAGCTTGCGTTTGAGCCAAAGCGAATAGGCGAAGGTCGCCAGAAAATAGGCCCCCAGGACAACAAGGAAGCCGATATTTCCGGTCGCAATGCCGAGGATGAGCGCGGCCAGCATCAGACAGCCCGCAAGGCCCAGGCCTTGCGTCGCCGTAAGCGCACCGCTCGCGAAGGGACGCAGCCTCTTGCGCGGGTGCGCCCGATCTGCGGACAGATCCAGTAAGTCATTGATAACATAGACACTGGAGGCAGTCAGGCAAAAGGCAAGAAAGCCCAGGATCACCTGTGGCAGGAGTGACAGATCATGGGCCGCCAGAAGCGGTAGGAACAAGAGAACGTTCTTTGACCATTGGTGCGGACGCATGGCCTTGAGGATCGCCCGGGCAGTGCCGTTTGGCGGATCGATATGGGTGACGTTGCTGTTGGCGGTCTCTGCCGCGCGGCGCAGACTGCTGCCCGCACCTACCGTGATCGCAGCATTGGCGGCGTGCCAGACCGGGAGGTCAGCTTTTGCATCTCCAATATAGTCAAAACCCTTTCCGCCATAATGCTCTGTCAGGAAAGCTGCCTTGGTGTCCCCCTTGAGGTTGCGCCCTTCGGCGGTGCCATAGGCTTCATCAAAGAGCTCCGTCGCTTCCGCGATCGCCGTGACTTGCCGATGATCCGCGGCCGAGACCAACACCGTGCGCCGTCCCTGTTCGCGCGCTGTGCGTAATGTCTCGACGACCGCCTCATTGAGCGGCAGTTCACTTGCGTTGAGCACCACCTTGTCGGCGATCGCGGCCTTCATCTCGGCCTTCCCTCGGGCGATCCACCCGGGAAGCCGGGCAATCTGTAGCGGATCGCTTGCCACCAGGCGCAAGACAGCCTCATGCAAGGTGTCGGTCTTGCACAATGTGCCATCCAGATCGGCGACAAGTACGGGGGATGCACTGGAAACTTGAGGTTCGGACATGACGCTTCGCTGGTTACGAGTGCACTTCACGATAGACTTCGGATCATTTGATTATTCCCTTTCAAGCAACAGATTTACCATCGTTTCGCCGAAGTGATCGTGAAGTGTGACCCAAGCGCCCCATATCGCTTTCGCAAACGCTACCGTCTGTCGCCCTAGGGAAACGCCACAAGATTTTTGCCACTTATTCCCGGCCCAAGTTTGACAGCGTATCGTGAATGAACGAGCAATGTGCGCGTGAAGAGTGCAAGCGATATCTGGCAACTCCCTGCCAGCGCGTAAGAGAAAGTGCTATGACAACATGGGTAGAGTGATCCATCCCATTATTCTGTGCGGGGGTGCAGGAACCCGACTTTGGCCGACTTCTCGAAAAGCCTATCCCAAACAGTTCGTCTCGCTTCTGGGAGCGACTTCGCTTTTTCAGTCGACGCTGAAGCGCTTTTCGGGTGACGGCTTCGCAGCTCCTCTGGTGATGACAGCCGAGGCATTTCGATTCATCGCGACGGATCAGGCCGCCGAAATCGGATTGATGGACATGCGCGTCGTTGTCGAACCTGAGGGCCGCGACACGGCGCCGGCCATCCTCGCTGCAGCCCTCTTGCTTGATGCGCACCCTGACGACCTCATGCTCGTGGCGCCATCGGACCACGTGATCACAGATCATGAGGCCTTTCTCGCCGCGATCGATGCAGGGCGGGCTGCAACAGAGCAAGGCGCGCTCGTCACGTTCGGTGTCAGGCCCGACCGACCCGAGACAGGCTACGGCTATCTTGAGCTGGAAGTTGCGACGAACGCTCCAGCACCTGTCAAAAAATTCCGCGAAAAGCCTGATCTGGCAAGTGCGGAGGCGATGGTCGCCGAGGGGCGGTTTTTGTGGAACTCGGGACTGTTCATGGGAAGAGTGCGCGATTTTCTCGCCGCTTTCGACACCCATGCGCCCGAATTGGTGGCCCCGACCCGGGCCGCCGTCGAAGCCGCGAAGGGGGATCTGGATTTTCTTCGTCTGGCTGCGGAACCCTGGTCGCGCATCAACGCGATTTCGCTGGACTACGCGATCATGGAGAAAGCGGAGAGGGTGGCGGCCATTCCGTTCAATTGCGGATGGTCGGATCTGGGATCCTGGCAGACCTTGTGGGAAATTTCTGATGCGGATGCGGCCGAGAACGCGGTTGCCGGCTCGGCCACGGCTGTGGACTGCGAAGGCAGCTATCTCAGATCCGAAAGCCCCGGTGTTCATCTTGTCGGACTGGGGCTGAAGGATACGGTAGCCGTTGCCATGAGCGATGCCGTTTTGATCGCGGACCGGGCGCGGGTACAGGATGTCAAGAAAGTTGTGGAGGTGCTGCGCGCCGCCAAAATCGACCAGGCGGACGAGTACCCCCGGTTCCACCGCCCCTGGGGGTGGTACGAGACATTGTGTCTGGGCGACCGGTTCCAGGTGAAAAGGATCATGGTCAAACCCGGTGGCGTGCTGAGCCTTCAATCGCATCTGCATCGTTCGGAGCACTGGGTTGTCGTGGCCGGAACCGCCGAGGTGACAATCGGGGAAGACGTGAAACTCGTAAGTGAAAATGAAAGCGTCTATATCCCGCTCGGGACGCGCCATAGAATGGTCAACCCGGGCCAGGTGCCAATGTACCTGATTGAGGTTCAGACCGGCGCGTACCTCGGAGAAGACGACATTACACGTTACGAAGACATTTACGGTCGAGACTGAGAGAGCGGCGTGGCGGGACACACGAAGCACATCGAACGTCGTTCGGCTCCCGGAAAGTTTGAGCCCAGTTTTAGCCGGACCGGATGGGTTTTGCTGATCTTCGTGGTTGTCATGGTGGGGGCCATTGCCCTGACCGGATGGCAGGATGCCAGCAAGGCCGTCCGCGAATTGGGCGCTTTGAAGCTGATGGCGCTTTGTGGTCTTGCGGGCGCGCATTACATTATTCGGGCGCTCAGATGGCATCTTCTGGTGAGAGCCGGTGGTGTCTCGACAAGTGTTTCTCAGAATATGCTGCATTTCTTCGGCGGCTTTGCCATGACGGCCACGCCGGGTCGGGTCGGAGAACTGATCCGGCTCCGTTGGCTGATGCGCGCGACAGGCCGCGGATTTGGGGATCTCCTGCCGGTCGCTTTTGCAGACCGTGCGATCGAGCTTGCCGCGATCGTCGGGCTGATTGCGCTCGCTCTTTCCATTGCAAGCCTTGGAACGACCGCCGCCTGGTGGGTCCTGCTCGCAGGCACTGTTCTTGTGGCGATCGCGTGCCGTCCGCAGATTCTGGAACTGATGGTTGTCTGGGCCTGGCGGGTGCTGGGCGGTCGTGCCGGGCGCTTGTTCGTCAAACTGAGACGACTGACCAGAAAACTCCGGCCTTTCATGCGTTGGCCCGTAATGCTGCCGACCCTTCTGATCGGCCTGGTCGGCTGGGCGTTTGAGGGTCTGGCTTTCTGGTTGCTTCTCGATTGGTTGGGGGCATCGATCAGCCCTGCGACCGCGACAGCCATCTTTCTGACGGCTGTTTTGTCCGGTGCACTTTCCGGCTTGCCCGGCGGTCTGGGGGGGACAGAGGCCAGTGCGGTTGCCCTTCTGTTGCTGCAAGGTGTTCCTTTGGAAACGGCTATTCTTGCGACGGCCATCATTCGTGTTGCCACACTTTGGTTTGCCGTCATGATCGGCTTTATCGTATTCCCCTTCGCCGAGATGGTCGCGAAGTCCGATGCAAAGGCGCGTACTTGATGCGCCGCCTGCCCCTTCCGTCGCTTCCGCTCATTTTGATCATTGCGCTGTTACTCCGCACCGTCTGGGTCATACTCATTCCCGTTGAGCCGATCTCGGATGCCGCAGCCTATGATCTGTTCGCGCGCAACATCGTCGAACACGGTGTCTACGGTTGGACGCCTGAAGAACCGGGTGCCTACTGGGCCGTGGGGGCCGCGGCGATCTATGCCGGCGCTTACACGGTTTTCGGGATCGGCGATCTCGGCGTGATCGCGGTCAACATGGTTTCGTCAATGGCGGCGGTCTGGGCTCTGGCCGTTCTGGGCGCGCGCTGGATAGACGATGAAGTCGGGCGTCTGGCCGCATTGCTGTTCGCCGTTTGGCCCCTGCTCATTCAATACACGACGGTGATGGCCAGCGAGTTGCATTTCATCGCCCTTCTGCTTCTGGGGCTGGTCGCCTGGACGCAAGCCGAACTGACGACGCGCCGGGGCTGGCTGATGATCCTTCTGTCCGGTCTTGCACTGGGGCTTGCCACCTATGTGCGCCCCGTTGCCTTGCTGGTTCCCGCGGCCCTGGCCGTGGCGGCATTGCTGCGAAGCCCGAAGCGCGGTGTTCTCCTGAGCCTTCAGGCAGCCCTTGTGACGGCCATCATCTTTGCAGCGGTTTCGCCCTGGAGCGCGCGCAACGAACGCATCTTCGGCGAGCGGGTGTTCATGTCGACGAATTTCTGGCCGAACTTCTGGATGGGCAACAATCCCGAGACGACCGGGCAATATCAGCCTCTGCCGAGCGAGACCCATGGCATGGGCGAGATCGAACGGTCTGCCTATACGCGGTCGCTGGCCATGGATTATCTGAAAGAGGAACCGGTCGCATTCGTCTGGCGGACACTCGGCAAGGCGCTGACACTGCATGATCGGGAAACCATCGGAGTTGTCTGGAATGAAGCGGCGCTGAACAGGTTGTTCGGACCGACGGGCGTCACCGCCGCCAAGGCGGTTTCAACCGGCTTCTGGTACGTCGCTCTTCTGGCGGGCATGGCCGGGATCGTGGCCCTCTGCCGCGGGATCGGCTGGTGGGCCGCGCTCCTGTCGATGCCGGTCTGGCTCTGGCTCTATTTCACGGCCATCCACGCCATCATCGTCGCCGGCGACCGCTATCATATCCCGGCGCTTCCGATGGTCGCCCTTCTGGCCGCGTCGGGGCTCAGATGGTTGCGCCAACCCGATTGGAAGCCGGACAAGGGCTAGCTGTTCGGAACATGCCGGGGCCCTTTGTAGCCTTCGGGATATTTCCGGTGCCATTCCCAGGCGGTCTCGATGATGCTTTCGATCGAGGTGTATTCGGGCGCCCAGCCCAACTGGGATTTCAGCTTCGCCGGATCGCAGACAAGCGCGGTCGGGTCGCCCGGTCGGCGCGGGCCTTCCTTCCAGGCGATCTTCTCACCGGTGACCCGTTCGCAAGCTTCAATCACCTCTTTCACCGTGTAGCCGGTGCCCGAGCCGATATTGAACGCATCCCGCGTGGTCTCGCCGGTGGCTTCGATGGCCAGAAGATGGGCCTGGGCCAGGTCGTCGATATGGACATAGTCGCGCAGGCACGTGCCGTCGCGGGTCGGGTAATCGGTTCCGTAGACCTCGAATGCGTCCCGCATGCCAAGCACCACTTCCAGGATGCGCGGGATGATATGGGTCTCGGGATCGTGATATTCGCCGAACTCGCCGGAGGGGTCGGCGCCGCAGGCGTTGAAATACCTGAGCAGCGTGTAGCCGAAACCATAGGCATGGGCGAAGTCGTGGATCATCCACTCGACGGCCATCTTGGAGCAGGCATAGGGGTTCATCGGCTGTTGCGGCGTGTTCTCGTCCATCGGTATTTTGTCGGTGAGCCCATAGGTCGATGAGGTCGAGGAAAAGAGCATGCGCTTCACCCCCGCCTCGCGCATGGCAACGAGCAGGCTCAGCGTGCCACCCACATTGTTGCGGTAATGGTATTCGGGGTTCTCGACCGATTCCCCGACATTGGTGGCGGCGGCGAAATGCATGACGGCATCCGCGCCAAAGTCTTTCAGCGTCTCGGTCAGTTTCTCGGTATCGGCGATGTCGCCCACCACAAGGGGGTTGTCACCGACCGCGCCGGGATGACCTTCGACCAGGTTGTCGTAGGCCAGAACATCGTGGCCCTTCTTGGCCACGTAACGCAGCGCGGCACCGCCGACATATCCGGCCCCGCCGGTGAACAGGATTTTCATGGGGCGTCCCCTTCTTTCAGGATGATTTCCGCGGCCTCGGCCAAATTCGCGGCCTCGGCATCGAAGTCGGTTTCTACTTTGTGGCCATAGCCCGTGCGGACGACAAGGCTGCGACAACCCGCGTTTCGGCCCGCAAGCATATCCGAGAGGCTGTCCCCCACCATCCAGGAGCGTGCGAGATCGAGGTCGTGGTCTTGGGCGGCCTTCAAGAGCATGCCGGGACCCGGTTTGCGCATCGGGTCCTCGATCACGCGCTGGTCGTTCTGGGTGGGGGCGAGCGGGCAGAAATAGAGGTCATCCACTTCTGTGCCGTCAGCGGCCAGTTGCGCCGCCATGACGGCGTGAACATTTGCCAGACCCGCCTCGGTCAGCTTGCCGCGTCCGATGACGGATTGGTTTGTGATCACAATCACCTTCCAGTCTGCTGCGCGTAGGCGCCTGATGGCGTCCCCTGCCCCGTCGATCAGCTTTACATCGCCCGGATCGGTCAGGTGATGCACCAGCTTGATGACAGTACCGTCACGGTCGAGGAAAGCGGCTCTGTTCCTCATGAAAAGAGCCTTTCGGCGTCGATATTGGCTTGGGTCAGAGCCTCTTTATTGCCGATATCGCGGTGATATCCGTCATGCTCAAAACCCCTCATCCGGCCGACGAAGGCCGGGATCACGTCAAATCCGAAATCGAAAACATTCATATCCGCGATCTCGCGCCACGCGTCGGCGTCAAGGACGTAGAGGCCCGCATTGGCCAGATCGGAGGCGGGATGTTCGGGTTTCTCGATGAATTCGACGATGCGGTCACCCTCCAGCGTCGCGATCCCGCATTGAGACGGGTAAGCGGTTCGGAACAGCATCATGGTCATCGGGTCGTCATGCGCGCGATGGAAGGTGAGCATCGCGGCGAGGTCCACGTCGGAAAGGTTGTCGGCATAGATGACGAGGATCTCGCCTGCGTCGTCCGCCCAGCTACGGTTCGCATGGACGGTGCCGGCGGATCCGAGAAGCTCCGGTTCATAGGCTTCCACCACAGCCAGGTCGCGGGTGGCGTTCGTCTTCTCGATATGGGCGCGTACCTGATCGGGCAGATGGTGGGTGTTCAGCAGAACGTCCCGGACACCCGCTTTCTCAAGCGCGTCGAACCAGTAATCCAGCATCGGCTTGCCAGCCACGGGAACGAGGCATTTGGGCGTGGTTTCCGTAATCGGCCGAAGCCGCGTGCCAAGCCCGCCTGCCAGAAGAAGCGCTTTTGCCGTCATCAGAACGCGTAACGGTCGGAGATGAAGATCACGCGGCTGCCGCGCCGGTCGATGGAAAACGGCAGTTCCTTCGGGTGGCCGCAGGCGGCACGGATCGCATCGTGCTTGTCAGGCGGCGCCATGATCAGAAGAAAGCCGCCGCCGCCGGCACCGAGGAGTTTGCCTCCCATGGCGCCCGCGCCGCGCGCGGCGTTGTACCAGTCATCGACCCCCTGGTTGGTGATGCCGAAGCCAAGGCTGCGCTTCAGCTCCCAGCCCTGGTGCAGAAGATCGCCGAAGGCCTTGAGATCCCCTTCCCCGCCCATGGTGAGCCGCATCTCGCCCGCCAGGTCACGCATTTGGCGAAGCACGGTCATCTTGTCGGCTGACCCTTCGGACTGCTTCTTCAGGATCACATCCGCATCGCGCTGCTGCTCGGTGTACATCAGGATGATATGGCGTTCGAGCTCGCGCAAGAACTCGGGGCTTGTGGCCACCGGCTCCACATCGACCGTGTGGTCGGGGTTGAACTTGATGTAGTTCACGCCACCGTAAGCGGCGGCATACTGGTCCTGTCTCCCGATCGGCTTTTTCAGGATGTCGATTTCGATATCGCAGGCCTCCTGGCCCAGTTTCGACGGACTCGTGACCTGACCCTTGTAGGCGTAAAGCGCATTCAGAAGGCCCACTGCAAAGCTTGAGGACGACCCCATGCCGGTACCGGCGGGCACGTCACCCACGGTGGTGATTTCCAGCCCGTTCTCGCCGAGACCCGTAAGCCTGAGCGCCTCGCGGACGATGGTGTGTTCGATGGCATCGACCCCGTCCGCGATCTCCACCTTGGAATAGGCAATCCGCGTCGTGTCCTCGAAGCGCGGACTGACTGTGATGTACATATGGTGGTTCACAGCGACCGACAGGACGGCACCGTACTCGTGCTCGTAAAATGCGGGCAGATCGGTGCCGCCACCGGCAAAGCTGACACGGAAGGGGGTTTGGGTGATGATCATGGCTCAGGCCTCCAATCGGGCGCGATATTCGGTCAAAAGCGGCTCTAAACAGGTCTTGAGATCAAAGGTCTCTTTCAGATGTTTCTCGGCCCCTGCCACCAGTTCGGCGGCGAAACCGGGATTTTCGAGCAAGCGCTGGAGCGCGTCAGCCAATGCCTCGGCATTGTCGTCGGGTTCCACCAGCAGCCCGGTTTTCTCATGGATGACCAGATCGGGAATACCGACGATGCGGGTCGAAACGGAGGGGCGGCCGCAGGCCATCGCCTCCATCAGCATCTGCGGCAGCCCGTCAACATCATTGTCGGGTGCCCAGACGCAATGGAGGGTGAACACATCGCCGCCTTCCATGAAGGCCGGGATATCCTCCTGCTTGATGGCGGTGCCGGTCATGTGGATCGTGTCGTTCAGCCCCAGATCGGCGATCTGGGCGCGGAGTTTTTCCTCGAGCGGACCGGAGCCTTCCAACGTCGCACGCACATTCAGGCCGCGATCCTTCAGGATGCCGATGGCGCGGATGAAAACATCAAAGCCCTTCTTGTCGACAAGCCGGCCGGCAGAGAGAATATGATACGGCTCGTTTGCTTTCCGCTCCCGCGGCGGCTTCACGGCAAAATGCGAGAGATCCAGCCCGCAATAGACGATACGCAGCTGGTCCGGTCTCGCGCCCTCTTTCAGGAAAAAGTCCCGGTGAAACTCCGAAATGCAGCCGATGAAAGCGGCGCGCTTGATCTTGTCGGAAAGCGCCTGGCGGTTCCGGAAGAGATCTGCCGCATGCCCGGTAAAGGAGAACGGCTTGTCCAGAAGCCAGGCGCCGTACATCGCAACCGTTCCGGCGGAATGTATCCATTGCGAGTGAATAAGGCTGACTGTTTCCGATCGGCGATCAGCGGCCCAATGGCAGGCAACGGCCAGGTGCCAAACTCCGACAGCGCGAATACGAAGCGACTCGCGCGGGCCCGTCAAAGCATTCCAGAGAGCGCCCCAGAACCGGGAGCCGAACCGGACGGGAGCCGCAAGGAGCGCCATCAGCGCCTTGACCTTCGACAGCGGGTAAATCACATTCGTTGCCCTGTTCATCTGGGCGATGTCCGGCGAGGAAAAATACGTCTTCTCGGGCGTGTTTAGAGCATGCAGCTTGAAGGGGATGCCGTTGGCTGCGACCACGCGCAATTCGTTTCCGACCCAGGCATCGCCGACCCCGATTGTGGTCATGTAGTGGATCATTCTTACCCTGGCCGCAAACGTAAACACCGATACACAGGCGTAACTATCAGGTGCCAAAAGCGGAAAAAAGAGAATGCGCGGCGCTCTCGCCTCTGGCCAAACATGTGTCGCAGAAAAGTGTCGCTTGCTCCCCCGAGGCATAGGCGTGACGCCGGCGGCGTTGACCAAGTCCGGTCCTGATTGCAGACTGAAACGCCAGTGTTTCTATAACGGTTCGGGTCCCCATGACTGATTTCAACGCCTTTCTGAACTCCTATTACACGCGTTTCGCCGAAGCGGTCCTTGCGTTTGACAAAGGACCGGTGCCAGAGGTTCTGGCCATCTTCGATCAGGTCATGGCTGCGGGCGGGACGCTTTGGCTGGCCGGCAACGGCGGCTCTGCATCCATTGCGGATCACTCGGTGTGCGATATCTCGAAGGGGACATATGTCGAAGGCCAGTCGCCTATGCGCACTGTTGCGCTGACGTCGAACCTCGCGATCCTGACGGCGCTTGGTAACGATATTTCCTACGACGACATCTTTGCGGAGCAGTTGAAGTACTATCTCAAACCAGAGGATGCCCTGCTCGTGATCTCCTCCTCGGGAAACTCACCCAATGTGGTGAAGGCATGCGAATACGCCAATACCGCTGGCGTGCCGACGATCGCCTTTGTCGGGTTCAAGGGCGGCAAGCTGAAGGATATCGCCAAGACGGTCGTCCATGTCGAGGTCGACAACTACGGCATCGTGGAGGACGCGCATATGAGCCTCGTCCACGTTCTCACCCAGTATATGCACGCTCGGGCCGAAGCTCGGGTTTGATCCTGTTCAGGCAGCGGCAGCGGATGTTAAGGACGTTTCGGCCAGCATCCGGATGCTCTGTGCCCAGACCCGCCAGGTCAGTTTGGAATGGGCGTGGGAGAATGCCTTTTCAGAGGTATCCCGATAGAGTCGCGCATTGCTGAGCAGCCCATATGCCGCGTCCGCCCAAGCGCCTGCATGTGCATTCGGGTCCAGAAGCCGCCCCGTTCCATCGATCACGAGTGTTGCCATGCCACCGACATCACTGGCCAGAACCGGGGTGCCGTAGGCCATGGCTTCCGCCACGACCATGGGCGTGCAATCGGCCCGTGTCGGCAGCAGCATCAGATGGGCCTTCCGATAGAGATCGGCCAGGATTGCGGCGTCGGCCGGGCGGTTCTTGTCCAGAAAGCCGGTCGTGGTCACGCCGGGATGGGTGCGGCAGCTTTCCGGCGCGCGCCCCACGACGGTCATGCGCGCCCGGACGCCTTTGGCTTCGAGTGCATCGAAAGCGGCCAATGCCTTGTCCCCTCCTTTGCGCTGCCAGTCGGAGCAGACGAACAGGAGATTTACCACGCCGTCCCTGGACTTGGTGGGACAGTTTTCGGGCAGTTTCTCAATATTGATGCCGAAGGGAATGCAGAACGGACTCTCAAGGCCGAGTTCCCGGCGTGCTTTCGCCGCCATATAGTCGGACGAATAGATCGTCGCGAAAGCGCGTCGCGAAACCCGACGTTCAAGGGCGTCTGCATCACGCGGCATGTCCCAGTTGTAGGTGTCGTGCAGAAACTGCGGCGTGGCGTCGGTCACATGCAAGTAAGGAACACGATGGTGCCGGGAGAACTGGTCCAGAAGCGGCGTTGCGACAAGCCCCAGAACCATGTCGAGCTCCTTTGTCTCAAAGGTTTCAGGCTGAGGCACGACCGGCGGCTGGCGCAGCAGTTTGACTTTCAGACGGTTCAGCGGAGTTGGCTGCCGGTGCGGGCCAAGGATATGCAGATCGATGTCCGGTCGGGACGCCAATGCCCGAGCAGCAAAAAAGCTCGTTCCGGAGAAGGTGCCACGATCAAAGGGGTTGTGCGGTGTCAAAAGGCCCAGCCGCAAACGTCTGGCAAAACTCTGGAGTGACGGAGCGGGGGATGTGAACTGAAGGGACATGCAGTCGGCCTTTCATGCGCATGCTCTCTCATCCCTGCGTTCAACTCTTGAAACCTTTTGGTTAGCGCCAGGTTAACGCGCGACCGTTGCGTGAAAGGCCAGGGAAACGCACGTGCCATTAGCCTCGTCTTAGAATCGTTCGTGCAGCCTCGCGCGCGCAACTCTGAATCGAGAGGAGAACTTCATGAGCGACAACTTTGCCAACCGGATGAGGTCACCGGGAGAGCCCGCAGTCTCTGTCTTTGACATCACACCCGACAATGCGACCGATCTCCCGCAAGTCACGACGGCCCTCAACGTAGCCACCCCCGGCACAGTGCGCGTAACGGCGCTTGATGGTTCGATCAGCGATCTGCATGTTGCGCACGGGACGGTTTTCCCGATCCGGGCGACCCGTGTCTGGGAAAGCGGAACAACTGCCACAGGCATCAAAGGATTGCTCTAGCGGTTGTTCAAAACGTTGCGCGACTTGGATAAAGGCTTGCACAGGTTAAGATCATATCCTGAGTGTGCGCCCAATGTCCGATCGTCGCTATCTCGTCATTTCGCCCTGCCGAAATGAAGCTCAATACATGCGTCGCACGCTTGACAGCATGGTGGCGCAAACGCACAGACCAGCGCTTTGGGCCATCATCGACGATGGCTCAAGCGACGAAACTCCCGACATCCTGGCTGAATATGCCACCGAACATGACTGGATCCGGGTGATCACCAAGCCGGATCGCGGGAAGCGCGCGGTCGGGCCCGGCGTGGTCGAAACCTTTTATTTTGGCCTCGACGCGCTTGACTGGCAGGACTTTCCCTATCTCTGCAAACTCGACCTCGACCTGGATCTCCCCCCTCGCTATTTCGAGGAACTGATCGATCGCATGGAAGCAGATCCCCGGATCGGCACCTGCTCGGGCAAACCCTATATCCGGCGGAATGGCGCATTGGTGTCCGAACGCAAGAGCGACGACATGTCGGTCGGCATGACCAAACTTTGGCGCCGGGAATGCTTCCTGGAAATCGGAGGATTGGTGCGGCAGGTCATGTGGGATGCCATCGATTGCCACAAAGCGCGCCAGCTTGGCTGGAGAGCCTTGAGCTGGGACACGCCGGATTTGCGGTTTGAACACCTGCGCCCCATGGGCTCTTCGCAGACGTCGATCTACACCGGTCGCAGGCGGCATGGCTTCGGCCAGTACTTCATGGGGACCGACCCGTTCTATTTCTTCGCGACGGCGGTCTTCAGAGCGGTTGAGCCACCTTACATTCTCGGGAGCCTTGCAAGTCTGCAAGGGTATTTCGGTGCCTGGCTCAAAGGGGAGGATCGCCTTGACGATCCCGAACTCAGGTCGTTCATCCGCGCCTATCAACGGCGGACTTTGATTGCGGGACGCGCTCGGGCCATGGCCGAAGCCGAAGCCCGGACGGTAGCACCCAAGTCCTAGAGGATCACGGCAGGAGCGCACCGCGCGCGTTGCCGCTTGTGGGGCGGACATCACCCAGAAGGTCATCATAGGCCTTCAGTCCGTTATCTCCGGTATTGCGGGCCGCTGACGTGCTGGTGGGACGCGGCAGCGGAATGGCCGATGGATTGGCATAGGTGTTGGGAATGGTCAGCACCGACTTTTCATCAAGAACCATTTCATACGCGCCAGACCACGAAGTACCGGAGACATTGGTGATGCGCAGGCCACCGGCCTCGGCGGCAACTGTCATGTCTCCGAACAGCGCTCGATAGAGCGACCCGCCAATCCGGATCATGTGCAAATTGTCGCCTGCATTCGCCGCGTTTGTCCAATGCTGCTGATCCCTGCCAGGTGTGTAGGAAACTACAAATGAGCCATTATTTGAGACAGTTTCATTGCCTTCATAGCGGGCGTTAAACAAAAAGCCGGGCCATCTGGGTGTGATACCTGGGAAGGCGTCCGTAGAGAGCGGTCCGTCCGCCGTGACAGCGGTGTCGAGGCCGGGAGCCCAGACCACGTTGTTTTCGACAGTCAGGCTCGTCCAGCCGGACACGTTGGTCTCAATGCCCCAGTTATAGCTTGGGTCGTTCGAGCTTCCACGCAAATTGACCGCCGTGCAGTTGTAGACCGCAACTGGCTCGTCGAGGTTGCCGACACCCGGATTGTCTGACGGAAGGCTGACGATATATTCCGACGGGTTCGTTGGATTGTGATAGTGCGGAACGTCCGGCATCACATAGCAGAAGTTTCGGATCGTAGTGCCTCCAAACGAACAAAGAATGCCGATGCCTGACCCTCCGGCCTGAGCAGCCTTGGCGGTCCCGATGGCGAACACTTTGTCGATTAGGTAGTTTCCGGGATGTTCGACCCGGCCACTGTTTTCCCCAGCCATGTTGATAACATGATAGCCGCCTTCAAGAACACATCGCTCGATATTGCCGGTATAGCCCCGCGCCAAATCGGCATAGGTGTTCACACGAATGCAAGGCTGGATTGACTGATCCGGGTCCAGACCGGACCAGCCACACTGACTGTAAAGATCATTGCAGCCGATATAGTGCTGGCCGATCGCCTCAAACCGGATCGGCCCGTGATCGTTTCCGACAAGATCGTTTTGCTGATAGTTCGTGCCGTGCGTTGCGCGCGTGTTCTGTGTGATACGATTGCCAACAAAGGCAAGCTTCGAGTTGGCGTTTGCGTTTCTGCGCTGGAAAAATCCATAGCTTGCCCAATTCGTTACATGGTTATCGCCCATGATCATTGTGCATGGCCGGTCCTGTTCCGACCCAACGTCGACATCGATCTGATTGAAACCCGTGAAGTCGCAATCATGAACTGTCATATGGCAGTCATCCCGGCGAATGCTCCACACCCACCAAGGAAGTCCCGCATAGCCGACTTCACCGTTCGCGTGCCAATGGCTGCGAAAGTCGAGGTCGGTAAAGGTGATCTGTTGAATGACCGTGCTGTTCTGGAAATCGAACATGCGGGCACCGACGCTGTTGGCAGGGTAAGACGGCGAGTAGAGGATCGGCTTGGCACCTGTCCCCCACGCACCGATATACTCGACCTGCCGGGACCGGCAGTTGATATCGACATCGTTATAAACCTCACCCCGCTTGAACAGGATGCGCATCGGCGTCGAGTTTGGCAGTGCGCTGATCGCGTTATCGAGGGCAGCGATGGAAGTTACTTCGGTCGCACCCGCCGGCTTTCCGCTGAAATCGGCATCCAGTGCAATGACGATTGTTGAGTTGCCGGCATAGACAAAATCCGGGTTCAGGACAGTAATCGTCGGGGCACTTTCGTTCCCTGTCGTGCGCGCACTGTCAACTGCCATGACCGATGGGGTGTAGGTACCCGACGCAGCATAGACATGTGCAATCCTCGGGCCATTGGCGATGGCCTTGTTGTTCCATGCCGCCGGCATGTTCTCTGGCGAAGACCAGACTCCGCTGTCATCGGTATCCCAGATATGGGTGATCTCATGATAACGGGGATCATAAATTCCACCGCTTGGACCGCTGACGTTAAAGCCGGAGTGTTCGCCGGCCTGCATCCAGACCCCGGCGGGCGCGGTGATACGGGGCGGGAGCGACAGAGAGACACTTAAGCTGCCAAGATCACTGGTGTCGTTCCAGGTCGAGACCGATGCGCTTTCTGAAGCAGAATCTTGGGCGACGGTGATATCGACGGGCGATCCTGTTTCAAAACCTCTGAAGGCAAAGGTTGGCATTAGCTGATCCCCCACTTGGCACTCAGATAGTTATGGTATTGTAACCTGTTAGATATGTCGCCGGTTATGACCAGTTCGGCAACGGATCCTGTGGCCCAGGCGTTTTTCGAGCGGTTCGCCATAATGTGCAGAGCAGCGTTGGCGTCGAGAACTGCAGTATAGCCCGTACTCGCACGCAAGACATTGCCCAGAAAAACGTCGATCGTTGCTGTCCCGGTCTGATCGAGAACGACAGACAGGATTTGCGGACCCGAGAAAGGGCCACCGGTCAGGTTTACTGCCGAACCGATACCCGCAGGGTTCAGACGCCCGTCGAACTGAGAGGTCGAGTTCGCATCGATCTGGAAGTCGTTACCCGCTTCCACTGCCAGAACGGCTTCGAACAAGCTGGCGACACTGTCGATCTCGAGCGCCATATGAAATGCGACATCTCCGGATGATGGAAATGTTCGGTTCGCCTGCAGGTGACTGTTGCCATTGAAGTCCAGCACGTTCAGCCCATTGAGATTACGCAATCCGGTCGTCGGAATTTGTGGCGAGGAAGTGGGCGACAACGCCGGGCCACCTGCTTTGTCGGCCCAGCTTGAAACCGCGCCCGCAGTGTCTGTGATCGTGGAAGTGTCATTGGCGTCCCACCACCCAAGCAACGCGGTATCGTTGGAGGGCAGAAAGCCGGTATTGACGGCAGCGCTTGTTGCGGTCCGCGTTCCAAAAGCGTCGGACATCGCCTCAACCACTGCAATATCGAAGCCGACATCGGCAGCCTGCAGAACATACGTGTCTGTGACGGCGCCAGCGATATCCGTACCGGCCCTTTGCCACTGCCAGCTTTGAACCGGCGCTCCCGCTGTCGTGTCGTAAATCCAAAGCCCGTCTCCCGCCGAGAGTGTCTG
>JAAUYH010029210.1_pt1 | contig 34581 bp, 26 predicted proteins | sample 7278061 | NCBI WGS metagenome assembly JAAUYH01 (sample SAMN14350203, study PRJNA611818) | marine sediment metagenome | isolation source: surface marine sediment (0.6m) | place: French Polynesia: Moorea | collected 2018-08 | reverse complement strand
GGCTCCTGAAGGCGAGCCATCCGAAGACAAGCGCGAGAAGCCCCGGCACGAGCACGACGAAGGCCAGTTGCAGGGGCAGCGAATGGGCGAAGGTCCAGACGGGCGGAAATTCGGATGCACCGACGACGCCGAAAATCTGCGTGGCGATGCCGTCGGAGATTTCCTGGGGCGTCGGCGGCAGCTCTGCCGCGGCGAGGCTGCCGGTGACGATGATCTCGGTCCGGGCATACATCAGCCACATGCCGATCGCGTAGCCGCCGATGCCGAAGAACGCCATGTGGCCGAGCGACAGGATACCGGTATAGCCCCAGACCAGATCCATCGCGAGCGCGACAAGGCAGAGACACAGTGTCTTGCCCAGCGTCTTGACGAAACTGGTAGAGATCACCCCGAGGCCGACCCCCTCCGCGAGGATCGTCACACCAAGCGTGAAGAGAGCGAGGATCGCAAGGAAGATCAGCACCGACGGATGCCGCGTCACGAAGGGACGCCGCGCCGGTCTGGCCAGGGGCAATGCGCTATCCGTCATGTCCCAGACCCCCTGCTTCTTCTCGTCGCAAATACGGCGGGGGGGTCGTCCATGGTTGGGCCGTCGCCAGCGGTTCTCGTACCAATGGCGCACCACTGGCAACTCCGAGCGACCAATGGACGCCGGGGGCAGCGCCCCCCACATCGGGCGACGCCGAAGGCGGCGCAAGACCTCATCACGCCTCCGCCGCACGGCCCCTGAGGGCGATGATGCCCTTTGGCCGGAACTGGATGAAGAGGATGATAAAGAGGATCATGTAGGTCTGGGCGGCGAGTGTGTTCGACGGGTTCAGCCACTCGATCCCCTTCTGCAGGGTGCCCACAAGCGAGGCGCCCAACAGCGTGCCCCAGATATTGCCGACGCCGCCCACCACGACGGTCATGAAGGACTGCACGATGTAGTCCTGACCCATCTCCGAGGTCACTTTCGCATAAAGCCCGATGGCCACCCCCGCGATTCCGGCGATTCCGGAGCCGAGGCCGAAGGTCAGCATGTTGATCTTGTCGGGGTTGATCCCCATCGACCCCGCCATGCGCGGGTTCTGCGTCACCGCGCGCACCTCGAGCCCCAGCCGGGTGCGGTTCATCACGAAGAGGAACAGCGCGAGGAACACCAGCGCCAGCACAAAGATCGCGATGCGGATATAGCTGATCGACACGATGTCGTTGATCACCAGCGACCCGTCGAGCCAGTCGGGCGCAGTCAGCGGGCGGGCTTGGGTGCCGAAAATATTCTTGGCGATCTGCTGCAGAGCAATGGAAATGCCGAACGTGGCGAGCAGCGTTTCCAGCGGACGGTGATAGAGCCAGCGGATCACCAGCCGCTCCATCGCGACGCCTGCGCCGAATGTGACGGCAAAAGCCAGTGGCAGGGCAACGAGGATCGAGATCGTGTAGTCGGGGATCAATAGCTGTACGACATAGCCCGTGTAGGCGCCCATCATGATGAACTCGCCGTGGGCCATGTTGATGACACCCATCACGCCGAAGGTAATCGCCAGCCCGATGGCCGCGAGGAAATAGATCGAGGCGAGTGAAAGGGCGTCGAGCGCAAGATCGGCGGTGCGGTTCAGCGCCACCGTGTTCTCGATATCGGCAAGCGCCTGTAGCGCGGCGAGCGCGACTGAGGGAGGGGCGCCGATGAAACGTTCGTAGAAAGCATGGGCGTTCAGGGCGGCCTCGACCTCCGCGGCGGTGGCGACCGGGTCGACCTGGCCCGCGCGGGCCAGCTCGGCATAGGCGAGGTCGCGCGCCGCCTCGGTGTTGAGATCGGCGACCTGGATACCGGCGACCGTGCCATTTTCGATATGCGCGATCAGCGCGTCGCGCTTCTCACTGCGCGACAGAATCGGCGGGGCGAGGCCGTCCCTCACCAGCAGCGCATAGGCGGCATCGCGCGGCAGTGCGACGCTGCCGGGGGTGACTTCACCGGCGATCTCGGAGCCCTCGGGCAAAGTCCCGGCGACTTCGACCCGGGTGGCGACCAGCGGGTTCAGGGCGGCGCGCACGTCGACACCGAGATCCCCGGCGAAGCTTTCGATGGCGGCAATGCGGGCCGTGTCGTCTTGGTCGAATTGGATGGTCAGTAGGCGCTCCAGCCGTTCCTTGCGCGCCTTCAGCGCAGGATCGGTCTCGCCGTCGATCGCACCACGCAGGGCCGCGAGATGCGAGGCCTCCGCGTCCCGCTCGATCGCATCCAACGCCGTCGCCCGTGTGACCGCGTCCGGCGCGTTCAACTGGAACTGCACCAGGGCCGCGCCGATCATCCCCCGGATGCCGGAATTCGGTTTGAGCTGTTTGTAGGCCTTGTCGGGCACCGCTCCGATCTCGGACCCGTCGGCCACATCGAAAATCCGGATCGTGTCGCGGTCGATTTCCTCGGCGAAGACGAAGAGCCGCGTGTCCGTCTCGAACCACATCTCCTTGGCCTGCCAGCGTTCGAGCACCACCTGCGCCTCGGGCAACCCACTGGCCGCCAGCGCGTCGATCGCGGGACCAATAGTCTTACGCGAGCTCTTGGCGATGATCTGGCCATGCTCCTGTAACAGGCGCTGGATCGGTGCGTCGGGGTCTTGTGCCTGCGCCGCGACCGTCAGTGTCAACGCAAGAAACACCGACGCAATACCGACGTAATACCGACGTAATACCGACATGGGATTTCCAGCGTTTTTGGGGTCATGCCAGAGGGCGGGACTGCCCGCCCTCCAGCCATCGTCAGGTCAAAATCAGTAGTTCGATTTGATCTGCACGCAGGTCGAGGTCTCGGTGTTGTACATCCCGCAGCCAAGCTCGGCCCAATCGGACTTCAGCACCGCCGATTCCGGCAGGAAGTCGGTCCAGGCATCCCCCGGAACCTCTTCGGTCTGGCTGATGATGTCGAACTGGCCGTCCTCCTGGATCTCGCCGATCAGCACCGGTTTGGCGAGGTGGTGGTTCGGCAGCATCACCGCGGTCCCGCCGGTGAGGTTCGGGAATTCCTGCCCGTACATCGCCGTGCGCACGGCATCGACATCGGTGGTGCCGGCCTCGGTCGCGGCGTTCACCCACATGTTGAAGCCGATGTAATGCGCCTCCATCGGGTCGTTCGTGACGCGCTCTTCGCCCATCCGGGCCTTCCACGCCTCGACCCAGGCCTCGTTGGCCTCGGTGTCGGCGGACTGGAAGTAGTTCCACGCGGCGAGATGGCCGACGAGGTTGGTGGTGTCGAGGCCGGAAAGCTCTTCTTCACCGACCGAGAATGCGACGACTGGGATATCGTCCGCTGAGATACCGGCAGCCGCCAACTCCTTGTAAAAGCCCACATTCGCATCGCCGTTGATGGTCGAGATCACGCCGACCTTTTTGCCATCCGCGCCCAGTGCGACGACGTCTGCGACGATCTTCGACCAGTCGCTATGCCCGAAGGGCGTGTAATTGACGAAGATATCCTCTTCCGGGATGCCCTTGTCCTGCAGATAGGCCTCGAGAATGTTGTTCGTGGTGCGCGGGTAGACATAGTCGGTGCCGAGCAGGGCGAATTTCTCGACCTCGAGTTCCTCGAGGAAGTAGTCCGTCGCAGGGATCGCTTGCTGGTTCGGTGCCGCTCCGGTGTAGAAGACGTTCTTCGACGATTCCTCGCCCTCATACTGCACCGGATAGAACAACAGGCCATTCAACTCCTCGATCACCGGCAATACGGACTTCCTAGACACCGACGTCCAGTTGCCAAAGATCACGTCGACCTCATGCACGGTCAGCAATTCGCGCGCCTTCTCCGCGAAAAGCGGCCAATCCGAGGCCGGGTCGACCACGACCGCCTCGAGATCGCAACCCAGTACGCCACCGGCAGCGTTCTGCTGCTCGATCAGCATTTCCATGGTGTCTTTCAGCGTCGTCTCGGAAATCGCCATCGTGCCCGAGAGCGAGTGCAGCACGCCCACCTTGATCGGGCAGTCCTGGGCCATGGCCGGTAGGCCGGCGGCGACGAGCGCGGCAGCGGCGGTCGTCCTGAGAAGAGTTTTCGGCATCGCAATGTTCCTTCATGTCTTACGTGGGAAAGACATTGCCAAATCCGGTTTCGGCAGCATGATGCACCCCACGCATCTGATATGCGTAGTGCGGTGGTGGTTTGCTTGACCGGCTGACATCACCGCACGCCACGCGCCAAGCGCAGCTGCTTGGCGCCCCTTGGGTGCACTTGTTCAGGGCAGCGGCGGAACAGGACTCCTGTATCTCAGGCGCATCTTTCCCGGCGATTGGCGTATATTTGATCGATTATCCGGCAATTGCCTGAAATTTGCGCAACCGGCGGGCGTGTTCGCCTCAGGATTTGGGCATGAAGGCGTGAATGAGCTTCAGTCGCGTTGTTAGCTGAGCAGCAGCCCCGCGCAGGCTATGACCTGATCCTCGGCTCGCCTGCGGGCCCACGCCGCATCTTTTTGGTCACCATTGAACATCGCCCGCATCAAGAGGCGCGACTGCGCCTCTTTCGCCATGATCCGGAGATGCAGCGCCTCGCGCGCGTTTTCGGGTTGCGTGACGGACTCCAAGAGATCGGCCATCGTCTCGCGCGCGCGCTCGGTGCGGTCCGCGTGGGGGTCCTGTAGGAGCCATTGATGTTCAAGCTGGGCCGACAATCGTCCCGTGCACGAAGCCAAAAGCCTCAGAACGTCGTCCTCGGCAGGCGAGGGTGTCGGAAGGATGAGGGCGAACCCCGTGGCTGCGGCAAGCGTTCTCAATGCGCTCATGATTTCAGCTTTGCATGGGATATTCAGCCTACCAAACAATCAGTTTGAGAACCGTAAACCAGCTTGGCCGCCTGTTGCAGAACTGCAAGGCACCATGAGTCCCTTCGGCGTCGCCAATCGCCCGATCCACCCACGCGATCTGATTGAAGTCAAAGCGCTGCCGCGCCGCAGCATTACAGTGAGCCCTATCGAACCCCGATCGAGAGACAAGCCATGAACGGAAATCCCCTTCAGCCCATGTTCGATCCGCGCTCTGTCGCGGTCTTCGGGGCCAGCCAGACTCCGTCGAGCGTCGGTGCGCGGGTCTTTGCCAAGCTGCAGGCCGGCGGTTTCGATGGGCGCGTCGTCCCGGTCAACCCGAAATACTCCGACGTCGCCGGCGCCCCCTGTTTCCCCAGCCTCGCCGAGGTCGACACACCCGTCGATCTCGCTGTCATCGTCACACCTGCCAAGACCGTGCCCAGAATCCTCGAGCAATGCGCCGAGGCCGGCACCCTCCACGCCGTCATCATGTCCGCCGGCTTCGGTGAGGCGGGCGAGACAGGACAGCGCCTCGCTCGCAAGATCAAGGATGTCGCCCGCCGCACCGGCGTGCGCTTTCTCGGCCCGAACTGTGTCGGACTGGTACGGCCGTGGATCGGGCTCGACGCGACCTTCCTAAACTCGACCACGCCTAAGGGTCGGCTCGCACTGGTGTCGCAATCCGGCGCGCTCTGTTCCGCGATCTCGGACTGGGCCGAGCCGCATCACCTGGGTTTTTCCGCCATGGTCTCGTTGGGGAATTCGCTGAACGTGGATTTCGGCGATGTGCTGCGGTTTCTCGCCACTGACCCCAAGACAAACGCTATCCTGCTTTACGTCGAGGGCGTGCGCCATTCCCCGTCGTTTATTTCGGCCCTGAAGGCCGCGGCGCGGTCGAAACCCGTGGTGGTTCTGAAGTCCGGGCGGCACCAGCAAAGCTCCAGCGCCGCGCATACCCATACCGGAGCGCTGATCGGCAATGACGCGGTCTTTGATGCGGCCCTCAGGCGCGCAGGCGCCGTGCGTGCGCAGACCTTCGGGCAGCTCTTCGCCGCGGCCGAGATCCTCTCTGCCAATATCCGCGCCAACGGCAACCGGCTCGGCATCATCACCAATGGCGGGGGCGCCGGCGTGCTCGCAGCGGACCGGGCCGGCGATCTCGATATCGACCTCGCGGCGCCTACGGATGCCACGCTGCAGGCGCTCGACGCCGCTCTGCCTGCCTATTGGTCCCGCGCCAACCCCATCGACGTCCTCGGAGACGCAAGGCCCGAGCAATACGGCACCGCCGTGAAGACCGTGCTCGAGGATCCGAATTACGACGGTGTCCTGGTCATGCTCACCCCGCAAGCGATGACCGACGCCACCGAGGCTGCCCGCGCAGTGCTCGACGCGGTTCCTCCGCGCGGCAAGAAACCGGTGCTGGCCTGCTGGATGGGCGAGTCCGCGGTGTCCGCGGGGCGCAGGCTTCTCTCCTCAAGCGGCATCCCCGATTTCACCACGCCGGAATCAGCGGTCGAGGCGTTTTCCTACCTCGCCCAGCACCACCGCAACCGGCAGATGGCGCTGGAAACCCCCGGTCCGCTTGCAGCCGAAGACGAGCACGATTTCGACGGCGCGCGGATGATCATTAACGCGGCCCTGTCCGAGGGGCGCGAGATGCTGTCCGACACCGAATCGAAAGCCGTGCTCAGCGCCTTCGGCATCCCGATCAACATCACCATCGAGGCCGAGGACGCTGATGAGGCCCTGATCGCCGCGCAGACCCTCGGCTTTCCGGTGGCGATGAAGATCGCCTCGCCGCAGATCACCCATAAATCCGACGTGGGCGGCGTGAAAACCGGAATAATGAACGCTGCCGACGTCAAACTCGCCTACCGCGATATCATCGACCGCGCCCAGCGCTTGCGCCCCAATGCCGAGATTCATGGCGTCACCGTAGAAAAGATGGCCGAGCTCGAAGACGCGCGCGAGCTGGTGATCGGCACCAGCCGCGATCCGGTATTTGGCCCCGCGATCCTCTTCGGCGCGGGCGGCACCATGGTCGAGATCCTACGTGACAGCGCCGTCGCCCTGCCACCGCTCACCCAAGTCCTGGCCCGGCGGCTGATCCACCAGACCCGCGTCTCGAAACTGCTCGAGGCGTTCCGCGATCGCCCCGCCGCCGATCAAGAGGCGATCATTGACGTGCTGCTGCGGGTCTCCGACCTGGTCTGCGAAATGCCCGAGATCACCGAACTCGACATTAACCCGCTCTTCGCCGGCGCCGACGGGATAATTGCGGTGGACGCCCGGATCCGCATCGCCCGGCCGCCCGCCAAGGATGGGCCTTACGACCACATGGCGATCCACCCCTATCCCCGTCACCTCGTGTCACATCGGAATCTCTCGGACGGCACACCGCTGCTCATTCGTCCGATCCGCCCCGAGGATGCCGAGAGCGAGGCGAGTTTCGTCCGTGACCTCTCGCCCGAGGCAAAACGCTTCCGTTTCATGGGCGCTCTCAATGAGCTTTCACAAGAAATGCTGGTGAGCTTCACCCAGATCGATTACCGCCGAGAAATGGCGCTGGTGGCAATCGTCGAGGAAGAGGACGCGTCGCACCAGATCGGTGTCGCGCGCTATGCCATCAATCCCGACGAGACCTCCTGCGAGTTTGCCATCGTGGTCTCGGACCGGGTGCAGAAGCAAGGGATCGGCACCCGCCTGATGAAGGCCCTGATGGACGCCGCGCGCCACCACGGGCTTGATCGGATCGAGGGCACGGTGCTGAAGAACAATGCGCCGATGCTGGATCTGATGGACGATCTCGGCTTTGCGCAATCGCGCTCGCCGGACGATCCCGACATCATCGTCGTCGAGCGCGATCTCTGAGCGACTCCATGATCGGCTACATCTCGCACCCCGATTGCGGCCTGCACGACGCCGGCGCATTGCATCCGGACACGGCCGAGCGGCTCGACGCGATCAACAACCAGCTCATCATGTCCGGGCTGGACTACGTGCTGATCCACCACGACGCCCCGAAGGCGACAGTCGAGCAGCTTACTCGCGCCCATGACGATGCCTATGTAGAGCGCATCTTCGCGACCGCCCCCACCGAGGGCTCTGTCGAGATCGACGGCGATACGGTGATGACCAAGCACACGCTCGCGGCGGCCCTGCGCGCGGCCGGCGCCGGGGTTCATGGCGTCGACCTGATCCTGAAGGGTGAGGCGAACCCTGTCTTTTGCGCTGTCCGCCCTCCGGGTCACCACGCCGAATACGCCAAGGCGATGGGCTTTTGCCTTTTCAACAACATCGCCGTCGCTGCCGCCCATGCTCTCGAAGTCCACGGTCTCGACCGTGTCGCCATCGTCGATTTCGACGTACACCACGGCAACGGCACCGAGGACATCTTCAAGGGCGACGACCGGGTCCTGTTTTGCTCTTCCTTTCAGCACCCGTTCTACCCCTTCACCGGCCACGGCTCGGACACGGCCAACCTGGTGGACGTCCCCCTCGCCGCCGGCGCGACCGGCACAGAGTTCCGCGCCGCGATCGCAGACCACTGGCTGCCCGCGCTCGACCGGTTCCAGCCGCAAATGCTCTTCATCTCCGCCGGCTTCGACGCCCATGTCCTCGACGACATGTCCGGTCTGTCGCTCAGCGAGGCGGATTACGACTGGGTCACAAAGCAACTGATGAACACTGCCAAGACCCACGCCCAGGGCAGGGTCTTGTCGATGCTCGAAGGCGGGTACGAGCCAGGCGCCCTCGCCCGTAGTGTCGTCAGCCATCTCAAGGCTTTTCTCGACTGACCGGCGCCGCAAATCTGCAAACCGCGATTGCATCCGCACCCGTATATGCGACAGTCACGCCCATGACCTACACCCTCGTCGCAACCGCAAAAAACGAGGGACCCTTCCTTCTGGAATGGGTTGCATATCACCGCGTGATCGGGTTCGACAATTTCATCCTCTATCAGAACGACTCCGACGACTACACCGACAAGATCCTACGCACGCTCAAGCGCATGGGTGTCGTCAAATATTTCTACAATGCGGCGAAGCGCGGTGCGCATCAGGTTCGCGCTTACCGCCGGGCCTCGCGGCAAGAGAGCTTCCGACAAGCCGACTGGGTCATGGCGCTCGATCTCGACGAGTTTCTGGTGATCAACACAGGCAACGGCCATCTCGACGACCTGATTGCCGGGCTCGACGGCGCCGATTACGCGATGATCAACTGGAGGCGTTTCGGCAATGGCGGGGCGGTGAAGATCAGCGAGGAACTCGTCACCCAACGCTTCTTCATGACTGAGCATGAAGACCGCATCACCGGTCAGCTCACCCCGTTCAAGACCCTCTTCAAGCCCACTCAATACACCCGCTGCGGTATCCACAAACCGCATGGGGCCTTGGTGCCGGAGGACGAGATCAAGACTTGCAACGGGTCCGGCCTCACCGGGGACGCGTTCGAATTGCGCGGGTTCCGTTGCACGGACCCGGAGAAACGAAAGCTGGCGCAGATCAACCACTATGTGGTCAAGGATGCCGCAAGTTTCGTGCTGAAATCCTACCGCGGCGCCGCGCATCAATCCGACCGCAACATGGGCAAGCACTACTGGAACAAGCACAATTTCAACGACCAACGCGACGACAGCCTGATCCGCTTGGCCCCTGCGATCGAGGCCGAGATGTCGGCACTCAACGAGGCCTCCGATGGCCGGCTGATGCGGTTGCGCTGGAAGGCGATCGAACTCCACCAATCCCGGTTTGAAACACTGATGGATCAACCGGGGTTTTCAGAGCTCTACGACTACTGCGCCTCTAACCCCGGGTAAGCCTCACGCCGCCGTCAAGCTGCCAGCGCGGATCTGATTGGTGTCGCGGTAGGGCACGCCAAAATTGCGTCGGATCAGCCGCCGTACACGGTAAATCCGGCGATCGAAGGCCGCCTGAACCACCGCATCGAGAAGTCCCTTCGCCCTGAGCCGCTGCGCGGTATTGTGATGTGTCTTCGGCATTCTCAAAAGCTCGATATTCTCCGCCACCGGAAAGCGCTTGCGCTGCGGGATTTCGCGGGGATGCATGCCGAAGATGGTGAAATACTGCGTCTCGGGTCGAATGTGATCCTCGACATGGCGCACGCGGAAACGCTCGATCTTCTCGCGATACTCCATCCATCGCGGATCATCCCCGGCGAAATCCGGGTGCACCGAAGCCTGCGGCGACATCGCGATGGCCACGTCGATCTTGGTGAAGTCCGGCAGCACGCAGGCGCTGAAGCCGCCCATGGAATGCCCGAGCGCGCAAATCTGTTCGGCGCCGATTTCTGCGGCGAAACGCTCGACCTGCTCCACCACCGCCTCGATGAGCCCCTTGCCGTTGAGCCAACTGCGCCTGGGGTCGGCGACATAGAGCACCGAGTCGCGCCCCTGCCTGGCCGCTGTCGCCGCGAATTCGTAGCCCGGAGGCTCGTCGGCATCAGGTCCAACGCCCGAGAAACACACCACAAGCCGCGCGCTATCCCCGCGATGAGACCAGACCCGCAAATCGGGGCTATCGATGGTTAGATCGATTTTAAGCGCCTGTGACATGCCACTTTGGCCCGCTGCATTTGTCCTGCTCGCAAAGGGCTCTTTGGGTCCCTCATCACACCCTTTTGCCAACGCAATGTGTCGAGACTTGGGCAAAACCGATATGAGCGTGATCCGGACCAAGAGCGGAAAAACACAGCGTCGCAACTCGGGCCACGTGGCCCGAATGCGCTTCCCGCTCACCGGGCTTGACAGAGATTTGGCGACCCGGAAGAGTTTGCGGGTGAGCGAAAGTCATTTCCAGCCCGCCCCGAGCCTCGACGGTCACCCGACCCAACCTGCCCCAGCGCAGCCGGACCGCCGCGCATGATCCGGGCGTTGCGCGCCTACGTCCGGGTCGTGGACCGGTTCAACTACCTGATCGGGCGAGTGGTGATGTACGGCATCTTCGTGATGATGGCGATCCTGCTCTGGTCGTCTTTCTCCAAGACCTTTTTTCTGCCCTCGCTCTGGACCCTGGAAATGGCCCAGTTCGCGATGGTGGCCTATTACATCCTTGGTGGTCCCTACGCGATCCAGATGGGATCGAACGTCCGGATGGACCTGTTCTACGGCGAGTGGAGCGAGGCGCGGAAAACCTGGGTAGATGCGATCACCGTGCTCTTCTTGATCTTCTACCTTTTCGTTCTGCTCTGGGGCGGCTGGGACAGTTTGATGTACTCGCTGCAATACGGAGGCGAACGCAGCCCAACGGCCTGGCGTCCGTATCTCTGGCCGATCAAGGCGATCATGGTGGCCGGGATCGCGCTGATGCTTCTGCAGGCGGTGGCCGAATTCTTCCGCGATATCCTGCGGATGCTGGGTGAGGACATGGGGGCCAAGACCTGATGTCTTACGAGATGATCGCGATCCTGATGTTCTCGACGATGATGCTGTCGCTGTTCACCGGGCAGCGCGTGTTCGGCGCGATCGGCTTCGTCGCGGTCGTGGCGGCGCTGCTCCTTTGGGGGGACCGGGGCGGCTACGACCTGGGCTTCTCGGCAGCGATGAAGCTGATGAAATGGTATCCACTGCTGACCCTGCCGATGTTCATCTTCATGGGGTACGTCCTGAGCGAAAGCCGTATCGCCGATGACCTCTACCGTATGTTTCATGTCTGGATGGGTGGTCTGTCGGGAGGCCTCGCCGTCGGGACCATCGGACTGATGGTGCTGATCTCGGCGATGAACGGGCTGAGCGTGGCCGGCATGGCCATCGGCGCGACCATCGCGTTGCCGGAACTTCTCCGACGAAACTACGACAAACGCATGGTGACCGGGGTGATCCAGGCGGGCTCTTCGCTGGGGATTTTGGTACCGCCCTCGGTGGTGCTGGTGCTTTATGCGATGATCGCCCGGCAGCCGGTGGGCCAGCTCTGGCTGGCAGGCGTTCTGCCGGGGCTGATGATGGCCGCGATGTTCATCGTCTATATCGTGATCCGCTGCCGGATCACGCCATCGCTGGGCCCGGTCCTGCCTGAGTCCGAGCGGGACATCCCGTTGGCCGAAAAACTGAAGCTCCTGACCGCCGGCCTGCTGCCGCTTGGCATTTTCTTCGTGATGATGGTGCCCTTCATGAATGGTTGGACCTCTCTGGTGGAAAGCTCGGCCATTGGAGCGCTCGCGGCCTTCCTGGCGGCGATCTTGAAGGGTCGGATGACGCGCGAGGTGTTCGAAAACTCTGTCCGCAAGACACTTGGCATCACCTGCATGTTCATGTGGATCATCCTTGCCGCGCTGGCCTTCGGCGCGGTGTTCGACGGGCTCGGCGCGGTGCGCGCGATCGACAATCTCTTCACCGAGCGGCTTGGGCTGTCGCCCTGGATGATCCTGATCCTGATGCAGCTGAGCTTCATCCTGATGGGCACGTTCCTGGACGACACTGCGATGCTGGTGATCGTCGCGCCGCTTTACGTGCCACTCGTCAAGGCGCTCGGCTTCGACCTGATCTGGTATGGCGTGCTCTACACCATAACCACGCAGATCGCCTACATGACGCCGCCCTTCGGCTATAACCTGTTTCTCATGCGCGCAATGGCGCCGCCCGAGGTCTCGCTCGGCGATATCTACCGCTCAATCATTCCCTTCGTTTGCGTGATGATCGTGGCCTTGGCAACGATCATGACGTTCCCGCAAATCGCGCTTTGGCTTCCGGGCGTGGTATACGGGTACTGATTTAGAAGACCCCGCCAAGGGGCGTTCATTGCGAGCAGCCAACAGAGAGGAAAGTGATATGACCACAAGACGCAAGTTTCTGACCACCGCCGCCGTGGGTGCTGCGGCCGCCCCGCTCGCCACCCCGGCGCTCGCGCAATCGACGATCCGCTGGCGGCTGCAGACATATGCCGGACCCGCCCTGGCCGAGCATGTGCTCGACCCGGCCATCGCGATGTTCAACACAATCGCTGGCGACCGTATGCAGATTGAGGTGTTCTACGCCGACCAGCTGGTCCCGACCGGAGAGCTCTTTCAGGCGATGCAGCGTGGCACAATCGACGCGGTGCAATCGGACGACGACTCGATGGCCTCACCGACCGAGGTCACCGTCTTCGGCGGCTACTTCCCGTTTGCGAGCCGCTACTCGCTCGACGTGCCTGTGCTCTTCAACCAGTACGGTCTGAACGAGATCTGGGCCGAGGAATATTCCAAGGTCGGCGTCAAGCACGTCTCCGCCGGCGCCTGGGATCCCTGCCATTTTGCCACCAAGGACCCGATCAATTCCCTGGCTGACCTTAGCGGCAAACGCGTCTTCACCTTCCCCACTGCCGGCCGGTTCCTCAGCCAGTTCGGCGTCGTGCCGGTGACGCTGCCCTGGGAGGACATCGAGGTCGCAGTGCAGACCGGCGAGCTCGATGGCATCGCCTGGTCCGGCATCACCGAAGACTACACGGTGGGTTGGGCCGACGTGACCAACTATTTCCTAACCAACAACATCTCGGGTGCCTGGATTGGGCATTTCTTCGCCAACATGGACCGCTGGAACGAGCTGCCCGAGGACCTGCAGACCCTTTTCATGGTCTGCTGCGAACAGTCGCATTACTACCGCCAGCACTGGTACTGGGGCGGCGAGGCTGCGCTCCGCGTCAACGGTACGAAGATGTCCCTGACCTCGATCCCGGACGAAGAATGGGCCCAGGTCGAGGCAGCCGCCCGCGTCTTCTGGGACGAGATTGCCGCAGAATCCGAGACCAAGGCAAAGGTCGTGGAGATCTTCAAGCAGTACAACGCCGACATGGAAAAAGCCGGACGTCCGTACCGCTACACCTGACGTCAGGTCCAGAAAAAAAGGGCGAGGCAGGGGTCACCCCGCCTCGCCCAAATTCTTTGCTGCAGCGCGTTCAGCGCGACAGGAGTTCTGCTTCGTGGCGCTTGAGGGTCTGGCGGGCCGCCGCGTAGGCGGTCAGACCGACCTTCTCCTTGAGCTCGGGGAAGAGCTTGAGCACCTCGTCACGCTGCTCTTCGCCAATGCCGCGCAGGGACATGTCGCCCGGCTGGAAGCTCTCGGTCCAGGCGCCGTCGCTGAGGATCAGTTCGTGGCTCTCGAACATCAGGTGGATGTACTCGGTCCCCGAGACCAGCACCTGATCGATGCCCTCGCGTCCGACCATGTGCTTGGCCGCCACCAGAACCTCGCGCTCGTCGAACAGGAGGTTGGTTTCGTCGTCAGCGACCAGCAACCGGTGGTTCGGCGAGACCATCATGTCGCGCTCCGGCATGCCGTGACCAAGTGCACCCTTGCGGATCAGCACGGGCCGCAGTTTCGGATCGGCGATCATGTCAGCCGTCGAGAGCATTTTCTTCCCGATCCAGCTGATCTCCTGGATGCCGTGGTCGCGGGTGATGACCTTCTGACCGGCCTGCAAGTCCTCGACCGCAACCTCGCCCCTTGGGGTGGCGATCGCCGTACCCGGAGTGAAGCAGATGATAAGCTCCTCGATCTGGCTGAATTCCAGCGTGCCTTCGACATTGCCGTTGGCGTCGAGGAATTCGACCGTACCGCGAATTGCGTCGGGGTCCGTCGGGTCGAGCAGATCCGGATCGGTGACACCATCGGCGATGTTACCATTGACGTCGCGGATCTGCAGCCGGCCGAGACCGGTCAGGTCGAGCTTGTCGTGGTCGTTTCCGGTGTTGCCGCCGACGACGGTGTCGCCAAAGGCATCCTCGCGATTGTTGACAAAGAACTCGTCCGCGCCACCCTCGCCGAAGAGCGCATCGGCGCCCTGGCCACCGGTGATGTCGTCCTTCTGGTTGCCACCATAGATGACGTCATCGTCGATGCCGCCGTCGATGGTGTCGGCCCCGCCGCCACCGAAGATAGTGTCGTCATCATCCTGGCCGAAGACCAGGTCGTTGCCTGCGCCGGCCTCGATGTAGTCCTTGCCATTGTCCGGCACGAGGTCGGGGCTGGCACCTCCAGTGTCTTCGTCCGTGATATTCAGCTCATCCGGGAAGGACGGATCGAGACCGCCGTAGATGGTGTCGTTACCGGCACCCGACGAGATCGAGTCCGATCCTTCGCCACCGATGATCAAGTCATCGCCGAAGGTCGAGGTGATCGTGTCGTCGTCGAAGCCACCGTCGATGACGTTGTCACCCGAGCCAGCGCTGATTACGTCGGCATCATCGCCCGTCGAGATCGTGTCGTCACCCGACCCCGAGATCACGGTGTCGAGGTCGTTCATGTCGGCGCCGGGGCCGTTGAAGGCCACGTCGCCCGGGAACAGACCCGGATAGCCGAGATCCGGAAGCGGCACCGCGCCGCCACCCGAGGTGTTGATCAGGTTGTCGCCATTGCCGCCGTCGACGAAGTCGCTGCCGTCGCCGCCGGTGATGGTGTCGTTGTCGTTGCCGCCAATGATCGAGTCATCGCCTTCGCCACCGTCCAGGTCGTCGGGACCACGACCGCCCTCGATGGTATCGTTGCCCGCGCCGCCGGTGATGATGTCTTGCTCATCGCCGCCCACGAGGCTGTCGTCACCCTCGCCACCGTCAACGGTGTCGAGACCGTCGCCGGAGATCAGCGTATCGTTGCCGGCGCCGCCGGTCATCGAGTCGTCGCCGCCTTGCGTGTCGACATATTCGTCGCCCGCGCCGCCGGTGACCGTGTCATCGCCTTCGCCGGTGATGATGCGCTCGATCTCTTCGAAGGTCGTGGTGTCGCCACCATCGGTGATGGTGCCTTCCTCGATCCCGGTGAAGGTGACCGTCATGTCGTCGGTGACATCCGAGGTATCGACGGTATCGCCAATGGTCTCGTCGGTTTCACCGCCGATGATGACGTCGTTGTCGATGCCGTTGCCCTCCTCTGCGAGGATGAAGGTGTCGTCGCCACCGCCGCCGTCGACCGTGTCATCGCCCAGGCCGCTGTCGATCGTGTCGTCGCCGCCATTACCGAAGATCGTGTCGTCGTCGCCGTCGAACCCGTCGATCTGGTCGCCTTGCAGATCGGTATAGCCGGGGCCCATGTCCTCGCCGCTGTCGAGACCATCGACCGGGCCGATCACGTCGTCGACCTGGACGCTAACCGTGGCGGTGTCGAAGCCGCCATTACCATCCGACACGGTATACTCAAACGTATCGGTGCCGACGAAAGCCGGATCCGGCGTGTAGGTCAGCGTGCCGTCGCCGTTGTCGATAACGGTACCGTTCGGCGGCTGGGTGAAGCTGTCGATTTGCAGTGTATCGCCATCGACGTCCGAGTCGTTCGCGAGCACCGCGATGACCACGGGCGTGCCCTGATCGGTCGTCTCGTTGTCATCCTGCGCATCCGGATCGTCATTCACCGGAGCCACGTTGAACGTGATGGTGCCCGTGTCTGTGCCGCCGTTGCCGTCGGAGACGGTGTACGTGACCGTGTCGGTGCCGTTGAAGTTCTCATCCGGTGTGTAGGTGAAGGTCCCGTCGCCGTTGTCGGTGATGGTGCCGTTCGCCGGGTCGGAGATGCCGGTGACCTCGAGCGTATCGCCGTCCACATCGGTGTCGTTCGACGTCGGATCGAAGGTGACCGGCGTGTCTTCATCGGTCGGGACCACGTCGTCATTGGCGACCGGGTCGTCATTCACCGGTTCAACCGTGATGTTGACAGTTGCCGTATCGGTGCCGCCCTGGCCGTCGCTCACCGTGTACGTGAAGCTATCCGGGCCGTTGTAATCCGGATCGGGTTGGTATGTGAAAGTACCGTCGCCGTTGTCGATCAACGTGCCGTTGGACGGATCGGTAAAACTGACGATCTCGAGCGGATCGCCGTCCGGGTCAGAGTCATTGGCCAGGGGCGCAATGAGAACGGAGTCATCCTCGTCCACCGAGACGAAATCGTCCATCGCATCCGGGTCCTCGTTCTGAGGATCGGTCAGGATCCTTTCGATCTGGCTGAAGGTCAGCGTTTCGCCACTGTCGAAGGTCACGGTGCCCTTGAACGCCCCGTCGTCCGAGCCGTCTGCCATCTGGTCGATGGTCACGCGGCCGGCGCCACGCAAGTCGAGCACGTCGTTGTCGGCGGTGTCATCAGGGCCGTTGCCGCCGACGATCTCGTCGCCGTCGCCGTCCGCGGCGTTGTCCACGATGAACGTGTCGTCGCCGTCCTCGCCGTACATCTCGTCAGAGCCGCCGCCGCCGGTGATGACGTCGTCGCCCGGATCACCGAAGCCGCCGCCGGCATCGAAGGTGATGTCGGTGACGTTGATGCCGCTGTTGTTGTCGCCGGTCATCGTGTGGATGATCTCCCAGCGCACTACCGGGCCCGCGATGTTGACGAGCACACTGTGCTCGGCTTCGTCATCGTCGGTGTAATTGTCGTCGATCGAGGTGGCGGTGTCGTTGCCCGGCACACCGTCGGTATTCGACAGGCTGAGGCCCGATCCCGCATCCGAGAGCGTGACTTCGACCGGATTGCCGTTTTCATCATAGGCGCGCACGGTGACACGGCCATCGCCATCGATGTCGTTGATCCGGAATTCGACGTTCTCGACGGGCGCGTCAGTTTCCCACCGATACTTGGCGGAATCATCGTCATCGTCCAGGATCGAGGACAGCGAGGAGCGCACACCGACCTCCGGATCCAGATCGTCGATGTTCTGGAGGTTGGTCTCGTATTCGGTGACGACATCGTCGTCGCTTTCGAAGACAGTGGAGAAGCTGACATTCACCGATCCGGTGTTCTGGGTGAAATCCGGCGCGTCCGCGTCATTGGCAAAGCCCGGGCCCTCGGACCACTCGAAGATCTCGCGGGTGACCGGACCGGTGCCGCTGTCGCCGTAGATCGTGTCGTCGCCGCCTTCGCCGTCGATGGTGTCGTCGCCACCGTTGCCGAAGATCAGGTCGGCATCTTCGGTGATAAGGTCGCCGCCCTGGTCGGTCGGCGCGTTGCTGTCGTCATAGCCAAGCTCCATTACCTCGCCGAAAGCTTCGCCGTCGACCGCGCCGTCGGGGTCCGCCTTGGCGGATTCGTAAAGCGCGACATAGTCGATCGCGCCCTGGAATTCCTTGTCGTATACCCCGTCGTCCTTTTCCCGCGCGCCGAAGGTGAACTCTTCGTCGTCATCGTCGGTCAGGTCGAAGGTCAGGCCGGTCTCGTTGCTGGTCAGCGTTTCCACCGCACCCGTCGTTAGGTTCTCAACCGTCAGGATCGCGCCGGTGTCGACATCAAAGGAGTATTTCACATTGACGAGATCGCCGGGCGAGAAGAAGCCACTCGAGGTGGACAGCTCCGCCACTGCCGAACCGTTGTCGGTGTTGTGGTAGGACTGAACACGACCGTCCTGGGTCACGCGGATCTCGAAGAAGCCCTCGTCGTTCTCGTCAATGTTCTTCTCGCCGCGCGACAGCACGACATCTTCGGACGAGCCGGATTGCGCGCTCTGAGTGAACTGAACCTCGATGGTTCCGCGATCGAGGTTGAATTGCTCGTCATCGGCAGAGCTGTTGGGGTCCGCATCGACATCGAACACGGTCGGGGCCGAATTCGTCCCGGCCCCGACGATCAGCCGGTCACCGGAATAGCTCGGCGCGACGCCGTTCCCGTCCAGGGTATTGCCGTTCTGGGCGATGCCATCATCCAGCCCCGTGTCGGCAGTCTCGTTGCCGCTTATGAAATCCCACAAACCGATCAGGTTGTTCACGGAATTCGGATCAAAGTTAGCCATCTTGCGTTCCCTATTTCACGAGACCAGAGCGCCCATAGCGGCGGTCGTTAATCTGATTGGCAAAACGGCGCGCGGCCCGAAACTGCGCGCGACGTTGTTCACCACCCTCACAGCCGGAGATATCCGTCTTCCGACTATCGGTAGCCTTGCATGTTCGGTCTCGTCCCATACCCAGTTCCCCGTTCCACGTGTATGGCGTCAGCAGCTGGCAGCATTTGACGATCACGTTGGGCCGCCCTCACAGCGAGCCTGGGAACTGGGGCTCGAAACACCCACCCTGGTGACGCACCACATCCCATTTTCGCCACATTCAAGCTGCGAGACCGCCACAAAAAAGTCAAAGAAAGCTACGGATTCTCATTAATTCCTAATGATCTGTAAACACAGTGATGAAAAATGAGCCTCAGAAAGCTCCGTTGTTTCGGGATCGCAGACAATGTCACAATTCGGCCTCATTCGCTCGGCGATTCGAATCCACACTTGCGAAGGAGCCTTTGTCATTGTGGCGAAAGACACTCGAAAAAGCCACAAAAACCGCCCCGTCCGAACGGCGATTGAAGGCGTTTTCGGGGAGGAGCGGGCCATGGTTGAACGCGGTCGCCGCGGGTCGCGCGGACGGGGAACTCGGCACGAATCGAAGCACGCGCCGCCTCAGCGCGCATCGAACCCGAAATAGCGGACCGTGCCTTGCTCCACGACCAAGCGGAGCGCAGCGTCCGTCAGGTTGCTCGGGACCGAGAACCGGATCGGCGCGTCCGGCGCGGGACAGACCGGGCCTATGTGTATGCTCATGGATCTCGCCAGGCTGTGTATTTCGGCGTTAGCGCGGGCGTCCTGGCTGCAGATTACCGCAAGGTCGAGGACATAGTCTCCTTTTCTAAGTGGCTTGCCCGGTCCCTCTGCAAGCAGTCCGGGCCGCGTGTTTTCAAGCGCCACACCCTCTTTCACGTCGACGATCACACCGACATCGGAACGGCTCAACAAAGGATGACCCTGCAGCACGCGGTCATCGCCCGCCCAATTAGGCAGGTTGGGGAGGTTCTCATGGCCGTCGAAGACATGAACCACTCCCAAATCGAACTCAACTGTCTCGACATGGCTGATGCCGAAATGCGCCAGGGTCTCGAAGTTCAGAACCTGGTCGGCCGGTGCAAGGACAAAGAATCGGCCTTTGCCGGTCGGGTCGTACCAGTCGCGACGGGTCAGCCAGCGTCTGGGTTCGAAGAGGTCATCTTTATAAAGCAGCGGCCGGATCGTCACCTCTTCGTCCGAAATCAGCGTCACGACGTTCGCGCGCCAGAAATCCGTCGAATACCCATGGGTGAGCCCAAGCGCCTCGATCTGGCTCAGAACCCCGAGTTCTCGCTCCAGATAGGGCGCATCGGTGCGCTTCGACGTCGCGGCAAATACCATCGGAATGGCCAGCAGGATGAAATAAAGCGCACCGACGCGGCTATCCCGGAAGGCCAGCGGAAGAAAGCTTGCGAAAAGGACGAGAAGCGCCAGGAAAAAGGGCGGCAGGAAGACCCGGTTGATGATCGGGGCACTGGTCACGGTCAACGCGCCGAGCACACAAAGAAGGGAAGTCAGAAAGACCGCCAACAGCATCAGCCTGTAGCGCCAGAGCGCGGCGTGCAGCCGATCAGCAGCTTGTAGGTTCAGGAATTTGACGACGAGTACAAAAAGCCCGGCCCCTGCGGCGACGAGAACGGCTGCCACATAGATACCGGAAACGAAACCTGTGCCCCATCCGCTGCTAGCGACAAAGGCGTTGAGATCGACGAGCTTGAAGATTTCGTTAAACGATCTCAGAAGGTTGTCAGGATAGGCAAGCGGATTGGCGAGGGTGTAACTCTTGCCGCTCGTGTTGAGGTATAGGTCTGTGGTGTAGGCCCCGTGGATGACGAATCCGACTGCGAGTGCCGCCACTAATGCGGAAAACGGCAGCAGAGCGCGTATGCGTGCGCGCCGCAAAAGAAAGACCATCACCAGCGCCGGTGCCAGCAGATAGGCGGTGTATCGCGACGGGTTCGTCCCAGCAAACGTGACGCAGAGAAAAAGGAGAAAGATGAGCGGCCAGTTGATCGTTCTGGGGGAGAGGCTGGCGCGAACCAGGAGACCGCCGGCCAACAGCATGACGAGCAGAATCGGGCCGTAGGCGATTTCGCCATATACATGGTTGTAAAAGTGCCGCGAGAACGGAATTGCAAGGAACGAGACACCGACGAAAAGCTGCACGGGATCGGGGAGCATCGGCCTCAAAACAAAGACCGCCGAGGCCGTGAGAAGCACAATGAAAGTGAACTGCATCGCCAAATATGACGCCTGTCCCAGACCGAAAACCGGCAGGAATGGCAATACTAGAAGGTGCCGGTTCAACAGCCAGACATCATTATTGGCAGGGTACCAACCCTCGGGCACCAACTGCCCCGACTCCAGGATTTCATTCGCCAAAAGCGGCGCAACCGCTGCGTCTGAATGAATCACGTCCGGGTAATAGGTGATCACCTTCAAGATCAAGAAGCCGATATGAAATAGGCTCAGCGCGACAAGGACCCTGGGCACAAAGCGCCCCATGCGGCTTGCGAGGTTCTCAGTCATCGCGCGACTCGGATCCGGCCGTTATCCCACCGAAGCGCAAGAGACGGAGCATCGCGTAGATGACTCCCGCCGTCAAAAGGACGTTCAGGATTTGCGCGATCTCTGGCCGCATCCATTTTGTCAGCACCGCAATCAAGATCAGGGTGGCGATGAAGCCGGTGCCCATGGCCAGGACGTATTTCGGGACGTCGGCGCGATGAACTGAAGTGCTGCGAAACGTGTAACGCCGGTGTAGAATGTAATTCAGGCAGATACCCGCCACATAGCATGTCCCCGCGGCAACCACCGGCGACACTCCGGCCCAGACAAACGCAACAAAAAAGACGTAAAGCGAGATATTCGAGGCCAAACCGACCGCGCCATAGCGTGCGAGATACCCGATCTCGGTTACAAGACCCTTCACTTGCGATCATCCGGTGGCTCGCGGGTGACTTGCTCGACCAGGATCCGGGGCCGCCTTTGAACCTCGCGAAAAATCCTGCCGATGTAGAATCCGTGGATGCCTAGCGTGGCCATGATCAGACCGGACAGGAACCAAAGCGACAGAATTGTGCTCGTCCATCCCGGAACCGTGAAGAGCCCGAACAGCCAACACAGAACCAGCACGACCGAGATAGCGGCCGACAAACCGCTGAAGATCAGCCCGACGATCACGCTGAGCTTTAGCGGACGGTCGGTGAAACGGATGATGATGGCGATGGCCAGTAGGATCAGCCTGGCGAGCGAATAGGAGCTATCGCCGGTGTATCTCTGACTTCGGTCCAGTTCATAGCGTGTTGTGGGCAATCCAGTCAGCTGCACCATGATCGGCAGGAACACCTCCTGCTCCTCGAACATCAAGAGCGTGTCGACCATACGCCGGGAATAGAGCCCGAAATTGCCCAGGTTCTGCATCTTTACCCCGGTAAGTGCCCGGATCAAACGGTAGAAACTCGAGGACGCCGTGCGTCGGAATAGCGAGTCGCGCCACTTCCCCCGTTCGACTAAGACCGCGTCGCTTTCGATGCCGTGCAGGGCCTTGTAAAGCTCTGGAATCGCTGCGGGATCATCCTGCAGATCGCAATCGATGATCGCGACGTAGTCGCCGTTGGACGCCGCCAAGCCAGCCCAGATCGACAGATGCTGACCATGATTTCGCGCCAGACGCACACCGCGAATACGCGGCTCGCCTGCCGCGAGCTCTTGGATCAGCGGCCACGGGTGATCCGGTCCCCGGTCATCGACAAGCACCAACTCCCAGGCGAGGTTCGTGCCGTCAAACGCCTCGCGCACCGCCGCCGCCAGCCTTTCGAGACAATCCCGACAGCCGTAGACCGGCGAAACGACGCTGATCAGTGTCTCGCTCATGGCCGGGCTTCGAAAAAAGCGTTGGCCGCTGCAACAACGTCGTCCACGCCAGCTTCGAGACCGAAAAACATCGGGAGCCGGACAAGCGTGTCAGCGATCCTCTCGGTCACGTCAATCGGTCCCGCAGTTCGGCCAAACCGACGGCCCGCGGGCGAGGCGTGCAGGGGCACATAGTGGAAAGGCGTCGTGATACCGCGCGCCTTCATGTGGGCGATGAATTCGTCGCGCGTGGCAAGATCGGGCAAGAGAAGATAAAACATGTGCCCATTGCCTTGCGCCTCCGGCGGCACATGCGGCAGGACGGCACGGCGGCGCTCCTGCCAGTGGACCAACTCCATCGTATAGCGGTCGAAAAGCGCGCAGCGCCGCGTCGTGATGGTCTCGGCCTCTTCGAGCTGTGCATATAGATAGGCGGCGATCAACTCGCCCGGCAGGTAGGACGACCCGATATCGACCCAGGTGTACTTGTCTACCTCTCCACGAAAGAATTGAGATCGGTTCGTGCCCTTCTCACGGATGATCTCGGCGCGCGCGACAAGGTCGGGCCGGTTGATCGTCAGCGCGCCGCCCTCGCCGCTGATAATGTTCTTGGTTTCGTGAAAACTGAATGCGGCGAGGTCCCCGAGGCTACCCGCCGGTCGGCCCTTGTAGGTCGAGTGCAGCGCCTGCGCAGCGTCCTCGACAAGGACCAAATCGTGCTCGCTGGCAATGGCGCTCAGCGCATCCATATCCGCCGGAAAGCCCGCGTAATGCACCGCGAAGATCGCCTTCGTTCGCGATGTCACGGCGTCCGCTATCCGCGCGGGGTTGATGTTGAGCGTCTCCGGGTCGATATCGACGAAGACCGGCATCGCGCCGCGCAACGCGACCGCGTTGGCCGTCGAAACAAAGGTGAAGGACGGCATGATCACTTCGTCCCCCGGACCGAGGTCGCACAGGATCGCGGCCATCTCCAACGCTGCGGTGCAGGAATGGGTGAGCAGCGCCTTCCGGCTTCCGGTCAGCCGCTGGATGATCGCGTCACATTGCCTGGTGTAGTGTCCATCGCCGGCCAATTGCCCGCGCTGCACCGCATCGCGGATACACTCGATCTCCTGCCCAACGATGCTGGGCTTGTTGAATGGGATCACCGCCGCACCATCCGTTCTTCCCTCGGCCTTGAAGTGACCTGTACCAATTCGCCGGGATTGGCAACCGACCTCGGTTCCGGCCTTCACCTCTGAGCCAGTTTTTGCATGACCTTCCAGCCCCTTGCCACCCGCGTTTTTTGTTGGGCCAATCCATGCCATGCAGGCAGCCTCGAAATTGGAGGCTAGCTGGCCGTGATCCTTGCCGATCAGGAGATCCTCGAAGACCCGGGGGCTCTGGCCGAGGCCTGGGCGACGGGCGCGCCGACCAACTCGCGCGCATATTCCCAAACGCTCGCTTCTCGAAGAACCACGGCTGCGCCGAGGCGATGCCGCGACTGGTGATGCGGGACGTCGCCGACAACGTTTGGCAGGGCGACACCCCCGATCCCGGCCAGTTGGGTCACCCCCTGCCAGGCGTCCCAATGCGCAGCAGCCCAGCCGGCCACCTGGAATTCCAGAGCCACTGTGCCGTGCCCGGCTACGTCACGCCACACGGGTACGAGCGCATCGCCGAGGTCAGTTGGATCAGCACGGGCGACACGGCATCTTACAGCCCCGAAAGCGGCTGGGTCTTGCACGGCCGCGCCAGCGAAGTCTTCAAACGGCATGGCGAGAAGATTTCGATCGAGCGCCTGCGCTCCACCATCGAGGTCACCTGCGACCAAAGCTTCGAGCTCATGCGCAGCAAGGACTGGACCGGCGAAGTTAGGCTGCAACCGTCGCTCGAGGGCGCTGCGGACCGGCACACGGCGCGGCGAATCCTCATGGCGATCCGTGACCAGCATCCGCGCGTCTAATGGCCGCTACAGATCCTGCGGTCTGACACCCTTCCCCGTTTGATGAATGCAAGGATCGACAACGCGGCGTTGCAGTCGCAGGCGGGGCACAAGGTCCTCTGGGATCAACGCGTTTGAGAGTTAGACATGGACAACCACCAGAAATAGCAGGAGCTTCTCTAGGATGTCCTGCTGCTTGATGACGGGCAATACAGCCTCGATCTGCACAGGGACGATGTCGAGACCTGGGAATCCACGGCCGCGGTCGCGATCGCCGTGGGCATCGAAGAGGTGTTCAAGCATCACCCGACCGAAGAAGAGGCGGTCGGGCTCGAGAGCGTACAGCACATCCTCGCGATTCTCAGGGCAAAGGGCGTGCCGCTTGATTGATTTGCCAAAACGCCTCGACGATGCCGGTCTGGCGAAGGCGGTCACCGGGCGCGAGACGCGGGTGTTCGGGCGCGGCGAGGCGGTCGATGGCGTCCCCATGCTTGCGCCGTTGCCGCGCGTGTTGTCACTCGCTGACGTGGTGGGGCGGATGTGCTGATCGCCGTGGGCGGGGGCATGCGGCTCGATCAGGCCTAGGCTTGGCGGGCCGAGACCGCCCCGGATTGCACGCTGATTGCACCGGCGACCCGATTTGGCAGCGGGGTCGAGGCGAATGAGATCGCCGTGCTCGACAGCGGGGGCGTCAAGACGGTGAAGAGCGGCCCCGACTACCGCCCCGACACGCGCTACTACCACCCGTCCAGTCTGGGCACCCTGACCAATGACGATGTGCTCTGGGGCGCAAGCGATGCCTTGACCCACGGAGTTGAGGAATTTCTGTCACCCTTGGCCGATGAGCCTCTCCGCGCGCAACTGGCCAAGGTGATCCGTCAGATGCTGATCCTTGGCCCAACGCGAGAAATGGGCTGGTTCGAACTCAGCGCGCGCGCGACTGAGGGAGATCCCGTCACTTATATCCCTAGCGGCGACTGGAAGACGCTTGTGGACGAAAAGGTCACCTCGGAGGAATTCAACACCTGCATCCTAAGTTTGTCCGGCTCCGGCGGCGAGGTGATCGAATGTTACTGGCTCGTGGAAAAACGGTATGATCTACGCTGAATGCCCGGGGGCTGGCGCCGTGTTCCGGTCTGGGCCGACGTGCTGGCCCGCGACAGTCACCGCCACGCCGTGGTCGAGGACGCGCCGGGCCAGCTACAATTGATGAACCTCACCCCACACGGCGCGCCCTATCACAGTTTTCTGACCGAGGATGTTGGGCCGGTATCCGGCACCCCATGCCCCCGCGGCCGATCCGGGCGGCGGTTCCGGCTGATTGGGCGTCTGCCTAACGCCGAGACCCGGGGCTGCGCCAATGTCTGAGCCCATACTGCATCCGTTCCGGCGCGGCGCCGTGACGATCGCGGTCTCCTTGCCATTTGCGCTCGACGCGCGTTGGGACGAAAACGACGTCCTGACCTCGGCCACGTCCCGCACGCAACCGCCCGAGGCGTTTTCCCGCAACGCATGGGGGTATCTTATCAGCTTCCTGCGCGGTTCCGCCCCACGAGGCATCTTCGCGGAGGTCTTCGGAGCGCCCATAGACCAAGCCGACCTACCCCAGAGCTTGGCGGTGCCGCCGCAACAAATCGCGGTCTGGCTGCCGAACAACGTCAGCCTGCACGGCCCTCTCAACGTGGCGCTCCGTCTTGACACTGGCGCATATCTGGTTCTGGCAGCGGGCGGAGGATGGTTGATCGAACCAGCCTGCTGGTTAATCTGCTCAGCGACCGCGCCGTGTTCGGCTAACGTGCAGTCCCGCAATCTACCGTCTTCCCGCAAAACCGCTCCTCGAAAATACGGTCTTCGTCCGCGAAGAAATTGCCGACCAGCGCCCGCTGCTCCTCGGTGAAGGTTGCAGCCGCCGGGCGGCCCGAGGCCTTGCCGAATCCGAAGAACAGATTGCGCCCCGCATGCACCAAACGCCTCGGCAACAGCCGCCCGACCGTGTCGACAAAGCCCTCCCGGCTGGCGAGATATGTGATCAGACCAACATTCCGCCGGTTGGCTGCGTTGACGATATTCGTCTGAAGGTTGGACGGCGTGAAGTGCCGCTGTAGGCCTAGAAAATCCTCAATAGCGTGCAAGACACGCAAAGGCTCGTGTCGCAGAGCCTCATGACTGTAGATCAAGAGCGCGTCTCCAAACGCCTCCTGGTAGCGGCTGACCATGTCAGCAACATAGCCGTCGCGCAGGTCCTGCCGCACCTCTCCCCTGCCGATCCGAACGCGGTATCCGGTGAGAAACGTCTCCAGATCTAGCTCGCCACTCCAGCGATGCGACCGCACCTGCGCATACCAAGACAACGCCCAATCGCTGGGTTTGCGCACGCCGAGGATGACACGCGCATCTGGGGCGTGGCGACGGATGCGGCCGATGGCCTTTGGCTCAAGAAAATACGACGGACTGACGTCGGCGCCGATCTGGCCCTGCGGCATGTTCGCATAAAGGCCGTGGTACCACGCAAGGCCGCGCCCGTAGTTACCGGCAAAAAAGCTGGTTTCCTTGCGGTAGGGGCAAAAAATCCCTGGGTGTTCCTGGAACTGCTGAAAGAGGTACGTCGTGGCGGTACGCGGCATGCCGGCGACGATGAAGAGATTTGGGGGGGCAGTGGGCATTTATTCTTGATGTTTCCGGGTTTTTCGAACTGCACCCACCGCCGTGGCAAGGGTGGCGATAGAGAATGTCGTCAGGCTTTGTGAGCCGAAATTGGTGACGTAGACGGTATCGGATCGATGGTCGACGCAGATTTCCCGTGGGAAAACCCCAACGGGAATTTCGCCAAGACTGGCAGGCCTTCCAACGAAAAAATCCTCCAGGTCCAGCACGCTAACGGTTTGCGGCTGATCCGCGGTCTGAAACCGGTCCGAGTTGGCGACCAGGAGCACGCCAAGCTCGTCAAGCAACGCAATACCAACGGGCGAAGGCCCGACGGGTGCCGCCGCGCGCCGAGTCGGTTTCCGCGGATCGCCCGCGTCGAAGGCCAGAACCTGATTGTTCGCGCGGGCGGAGACGAAAAAGCTCCGGCCGTCTTGCGACATCACTAGCCGGACCGGGTTGCCACCGGCGGGGGTACGCGCGACCACGCCGCGTGCAGGGTCTCGCAAGGCGCGGTCCAGATCGATCGTACACACCGTCCCGCCCCTGCGGAGCCCGCCCTTGAGCGTCGCGGCAAAGACAAGCCAATTCACCAGGTCGGGGGCACGGATGCGACGCATCTCGCAGGTAACGAAGAGTTGCCTGCCATCCGCCGACAAGACCATACTGACCGGGGCGACATCGACCGGAATTTCGCCGACCACCGCGTCGCCCGACGCTCCGCGCGCAAGGGCTTTGTCGATGTCGAGGATCGTGACGGTATTGTTGTGCTCGTCACTCGCGAAGAGATGCCGTCCGTCTGCCGAGGCAAGCACCTGCATCGTGTAGTAATCCTGCCCGTAGTGCTGCTCCGTAATCTCCGGCACGGCGGCAGGGTCACGCGCTGCCATAGCGTCCAACACTGCGACACCGTGGCTGTTGGCCACTGCAAGCAGGCCGTCATCGCGCAAAAGCTGCAGACCCCACGGTGCGGCACTGAGGGGAATGTTGTGGGTCAGCCGGAGACTATCGGTATCCCTCTGGAGAACCGCGATCAATCCAGGCCTGCGTTCATTGGCGCCCGGCACCTGAACAGAAACGAAGATGGCGCGACCGTCAGAGGTTGGCGCCATCGCGAAGGGAGCGCCGGGAAGGGGAATTTCCGTGCAGTCGATCGCAAGCGAGAGGCCGCGAGCCGTTCGTCCAGCGGATTGCCAATCAGGGGTTTCCAGGACCCGCCGCGCCATGGAGTTGCTGAAAGCGGCGATAGCAAGGGGCGTCACCACGGCCTTGAGCGCGCTCGAGTTGGCCACCTGGCCACGCAAACGCTGCGCTAGCCGATGGAGGATCGGCTTGCGAAGAGGGTTATTTTTCGCGGTATCTGGGCTTGGCGGCGACGTCATGCGCCTATCTAAGATGCGGACGAGGGCGGACGGAAGGCTTGAATCTAACCTGGTCCACAACGACGCCGGCCAGAGGCATTTGCCAGGCTCGCCCCGCCTTGCACTCGGACGGTTCCGACGAATACTGTGCGCTCACCCTCCCGTGCGGCTGCCTCGAAAAGGCCTGAACCCGCGCGAAATCCACTTTGGCGGTTCGGATCGGTCATGTTCTCAAGAAAGGCACGCGCGGCGCGAGAACGGGCAGTGGCACTGGAGCGCGCCGATGATGAGGTGCGGTGCCGGTTCGTGAGTTCCAAGGGCCTGATGAAATGCTGTGAGGTGCACCAGCCCTTGCCGAACCATGCCGCGACCGAGTGGCCTCGGCGGGCGTTGAAACGACACCAGCAGGGCGGCCGGATCTATGTGCACGCCACGGCCTTGGCGGATTTCGTGAAGCGCGCCCTGCCGCGGATCCGGGCACCCTTCGTACTGGTGTCGGGCGACAGTGTTCCCGATGTGAGCGGGGAAAGTCTCGGCGAGGGGGTCGTGGCTCGGGTGCTGGAGCATCCGCATTTGATCCGCTGGCATTCACAGAACCTGGCGATGACCCATCCGAAGGTCGAGGCGATGCCGCTGGGTCTCGACTATCACACCATCGCGTTGCGAGGGCGGCCGGAATGGGGACCGGCGGCGAGCCCCCGGGCGCAGGAGGAGTTGTTGCAGACGATCCGGCGGATGGCGCGGCCCTTGGCGGAGCGCGAGGTGCTGGGTTATTCGAATTGGCAGTTCCGGCCGCAGAACGGAGACCGGGCCAAGGTGATCGAGACGATCCCGAGGGCGGCCTGTTTCTTCGAGGCCGGGGAACTGCCGCGCAGCGAAAGCTGGGTCCGGAATTCGGGGTACTTCTTCACGATCAGCCCGCGCGGGGTCGGGATGGACTGTCACCGGACCTGGGAGGCGATCCTACTGGGGTCGGTGCCGGTGATCGACGATCTGCCGATCAACGGGCTTTTCGAGACGCTGCCGGTGGTGGTGGTGAAGGATTGGGCGCGGGTGACGCCGGAATTTCTGGCGGCGGAGCGAGAGCGGATTCTGGGGGAGACCTTCGATTTCGCGCCGGTCTTTCTGGAGACCTGGCGGCGGCGGCTTTTCGGGGAACCGGAGGTGGGGCCGATGCGGATGAGTTTTCAGGAGTTCGTGGATCTGACTCCGGCGGAGATGGATGCGGTCCTGATGCGGAAATGAGGGCAAGGGCGCGACATGTCCTAGCTAGGACACCATGTTAAGCCATTGAAAATAAAAGAGGTAGCGCTAACACCGAGCTGGGACAACCGCGTTGAATCCAAAAAATAGCCACCTTCGCCCGGAGCTGGCCTCGCCATGGACCGGATGTGCCGGACGGCGACTCCGGGGCTTCGGCCAGTCCTCCGCGACGTCGTATCCGAAGCGGCCCCGCCTACTCCGCCAACCGGTAATGCGTCGTGCGGATGAAGGCGTCGAGATGCCAGATGGGGGCGGTGGTTTCGCAGAGGACGTCGCGGGAGAGGTGCTGCAAATCAAAGGGCGGCTCGTGCAAGACCACACCGCTTTTGCTTTGCACGCGCAGTTCGCGGCCGCGGTGCTTGTCGCGGTTCGGGGCGAAGCCACTGCCGCGATAGAGATGTTCGGTGACGATCAGGTGCTTGTAGGGCGCGTGCGCGTGCAGCTTGCCAATGAAGCTGGCGATGTCGGCGTTGCTGACGTGTTGCAGAACCTGGCGGACAATGGCGACGTCGCCGGGCGGCAGATCATCGGTGGCGATGTCGAGTTGGCGGAATTCCACGTTCGGCAGCGACCATTTCGCGCGGTTCGAGCGGATCACGGTCTCGGCCACGTCGCAGGCGACATAACGCTCGGCAAAAGGGGCGAGACGGTGTCCGACGCTGAAATCGCCGCAACCGATATCGACGATGGTCCCGATCGGACCCAGCCGGTCGAACAGCGCGGTGACGGCGGCGAGGTAGGGATCGACCAGTTCGGGTTCATGCGAGCCCGGACCGGAATGCGGAGTGCCGTCGTCGTGACGGCCCCAGATATCCTCGGCGTAGATCTTCTCGAAGACTTCCTGGTTGCTCATGCCGCGAAAGGCGGCCTCGCCCCCGAAGAGGCGCCATTTCAGCCGCCACCAACGGAACAGGATCGGCGCGGGGATCATGGCGCCGGTTCCGACGTGACAGGTGCGAAAGCGTGGGTTGCGGTCATGAGCCCCTCTTGTGTCGGCGCGCAGGTTGCGCAGGTTCGGCGGGCGAGTTCAACACCCGGGCGCTTGGATTTGCCGTGCGGGCGTGAGACATGGGGCGTGCAAGGCAGGAAGGGGCTGACGGATGCGGATTGATCGGGCGGCGAGGATTGGCGCATGCTGATCATCACCCTGTCCTCGATCCCGCCGCGCTTTCCCGAGATCGGCGCAACGTTGCGGTGCCTGCTCGACCAGAGCGTGAAGGCGGATCGCATCCTGTTGCACATCCCCTACCGCTACCGCCGGTTTCCCGACTGGGACGGCGTGCTGCCCGAGGTGCCCGAGGGGGTCGAGATCGTCCGGGTCGAGGAGGATCTGGGGCCCGCGACCAAGATCCTGCCCGCGGCCAAGGCGTTCCGAGGAACCGACTGCGATCTTCTCTTCTGCGACGATGATCGCGCCTATCCGCCCGGTTTTGTGGCGCGGTTTCTGAAGAACCGTCGCAAGCACCCCGAAGCAGTGATCGCGTTTCGCGGCATGCAGATTAGCACCATCGTGGAAAACGACGGGCCGCGGCCGTTTCACCCGCGCGCGATCCGGCGCTGGCGGGTCACCGATCTGCGGTTTCAGGCGAAATACCTCTGGCGGCAGATCCGGGCAGGGCGGAACTGGCGCGATGTGCGCGAGCCGAACCGGCTTGTTTACATGACCTCGGGGTATATCGACCTCTTCGAGGGTTGTGCCGGGGTTCTGGCGCGGCCGGAGTTTTTCGATGACAGTTTTGCCGAGGTCCCGCCGGTGCTGTGGGGCGTCGACGATATCTGGCTGTCGGGGATGCTGACGCAGAAGGGAGTGCCAATCTGGCTCGATTGCCGGGTGCCGACGCCGCCGAACACGCGCGCGCAGGAATTCGCCCCCTTGGCGGGGTCGGTGATCGACGGGGCGGACCGGCACGAGGCCAACCTCGCCGCGATCCGGTACATGCAGGACACCTACGGGATCTGGCCCTGAGGCCTAGGCCTCGAGCTTGGCGGGGTTCTGGATCGTGTCGGAGACGATCTTGCCGTCCGCCATCCGGATCAGCCGGTCGGCCTTGCCAAAGCAATGCTCGTCGTGGGTCACGGCGACCACGCAATGCCCGGCGGCTGCGAGACGCGGCACGAGCACGTCGTAGAAAAACGCGCGGCGCGATGGGTCCTGGTCGGCGGCGAACTCGTCGAGCACGATCACCGGGCGCTCCTCGGCCAGGGCGATCGAGAGCGCCAGGCGGCGCATCTGACCGGTGCTGAGCGCAAGATTGGCGAAGGCGTCGCCGGCGATCGAGACGCCCTCGGAAAGCCCCATTTCCTGGATGTTCTCGTCGAGCTTTTGGCGTTCCTCGGGGGAAAGCCCGTAGAGCTGGCGGAACATGTAGAACTCACTGAAGACCGCGGCGAAGACTGAGCGGTAGTCGCTGACATTCTCGCGGGTGACCTCGTGGCCATTGAGGAAGATCTGGCCGGCATCCGGGTGGCGCAGGCCGGTCAGCAGCTGCAGGAGCGTTGATTTGCCCATGCCGTTGCCGCCGGTGATGAAAACCGACTGGCCGGGATAGAGGGTCAGATCGACGGGACCGAGGGTGAAGGTGTCCTTGACGGTCTTGTCCTCGCCCACGTCGCGCGACAGGTGCACCGTGGCGCCGCGCAGCTCGATCGACTGGAAGCCGGGGCGGTCTTCGGTGCGGTGGCCGGCGGCCTGGTGTTCGGCGTTTTCCATCAGGCCGTCCTCGAGCCGCTGGAAGATGCGCAACGAGACGGTCGCGCGGGCCACGGCGGGCAGGCCGCCGACCATCTGCTCGATCGGGCCAAAGCTGAAGAGCACGAGGGTGAGGATCTGGAAGGTGGTGACGCTGTCGGTGCCGCCGAGGAACGGCAGGACGGCGACGACGGAGATCAAGAGGCAGGCGAGCGCGGCCGAGGCGGAGATCTGGCCGTAGCTGAAGAACCGCTCTGCCGTGATCGCGAGTTCGTTCGCCTCTTTGGCCTGCTCGCCGATGCGTTCGGCCAAAGCCGTGCGGCGGGCGGAGCGCAGGCGCAGTTCCTTGTAGCCGCGCAGAAGGTCGTGGACGCTGTTGGTGAAGGCGATCATCGCGTCGTGGCTGGCCTGGATGGCGCGGCGGGCCGGACCCTCGGTGAGAAAGAACGCCGAGGCGCCCAGGATCAGGGCGATCAGCGTCGCCAGGATCGAGGACGGCATCTGGAAGTACATGTAGGTCAGGCAGAACACCAAGAGCAGGATCGCATGGATGAAATCCACCAGCCGCAGAGCGGACGAGGCCAGTTGCCCGATATGCCCGGTGGAGGCGTGGTAGATCTCGCCATAGGGCTGGTTCTGGAAGAACGAGACATCGGCCCTGAGAAGCCGCTGGGTGATCCGCTGGCGCAGCCGGAAGATGGCGGCCTGAACGAGGCGCACGCCGCTCATCTTCGCCCAATGGGTCGAGGCGAGCATCAGTATCGCGCTGGCGATCAGCGCGCCGATCAAGAGCAGGTCCGGGCCGCCGAGTTCGGCCGATTCGTTGATCAGGTAGATCATCGCCGTCCGGCTGACGCTGGCGATCACGACGAAGATCAGGAGCGGGCTGCGCAAGAGATCGGTCTCGCGCAGCAGGAAACGGATCAACTCGCCCGTGTTCTTGTAGACAGAATCGCTCACCTCAGGGAAATGCCGTGGTTCAGGCCAAGCCGATATTGCCGTTTGCTGCGCACCAGCGGTTCCAAGCATATCGCCGCTTGCGCGTCAACGACCACCGGGGGCGGTGCGGCCGCACGGTTGCACCTGCCGGTCGTGATGCGTGTCGAGGGGCTGGAAGACGGCGCAAGCTGGGGATATCCCTGCGGCGACGCGCGCGGGACATGCGCGCGGGACCGAAACCGTAGGGGAAGCCGAGCGATGGAAACCCGGGTGGCACGGCCGTCATCAGGTGGCATGAATGACCGCCGTTCGCGGATATGGCCTGTCGGTCCCGTGGGGCCGAGCCGGGCCCGTGAAGTTGCCCCTGTCGCACCGTGCTGATCATCACCCTGTCCTCGATCCCGCCGCGATTCTCGCGGATCGGGCCGACGCTCCGCAGCCTTCAGGCGCAGGCGCGGAAGCCCGATCGCATCCTGCTCTACATCCCGCAGGGCTACCGGCGCTTCCCGGACTGGGACGGCACCCTGCCCGAGGTGCCGGAGGGCGTGGAAATCCGCCGCGTCGCGGACGACCTCGGTCCCGCGACGAAAGTCCTCCATGCCGCGCGCGAGTTCCACGACCACGACATCGATCTTCTGTTCTGCGATGACGACCGGGTCTATCCGCCGGATTGGGCGGAAAGCTTCCTTGCCGCGCGACAGGAGCATCCCGGCTGTTGCATCGCCCAGCGCGGGCTGATGGCGGACCGGATCGCGGGCACCAGTCCCAAGCGGGACTTGCAGCCGCGCGCGACCCCGCGCCCCTTCAACGAGGATTGGGAGTTCAAGCTGAAACATCTCTGGCGCCGCTTGCGCGCTGGATCGGAATGGCGCGCCGTGCGTCCGCCCGAACGGCGGCTTTTCCGAACTTCGGGATATATCGACATGTTCGAGGGCTGCTCGGGCGTGCTTGTAAAGCCAGCGTTTTTCGACGATGAGGCCTTCGACATACCCCCGGTCGCCTGGAGCGTGGATGACGTCTGGCTTTCGGGCATGCTGGCCAAGAAGGGCATTCCGATCTGGCTGGTCGCCAACCGGCTCACGCCGGAAAACACCGAGGCGCAGGCGTATGACCCGCTGGCCTCGGCCGTGATCGGCGGGGCGACACGGCATGAGGCGAACCTACAGGCGGTGAGATACATGCAAGAGACCTTCGGAATGTGGCTGTGAGCCAGGTCATCGTCTCTCTTTCGACGATCCCGCCGCGGTTCGGGCGGATCCAGCCGACCTTGAGGTCGCTCTTGAACCAGTCGGCCCCCGCTGACCGCGTCCTGCTCCACATCCCCGACCGCTACCGGCGCTTTCCCGACTGGGATGGC
>JAAUYH010111173.1_pt1 | contig 34602 bp, 28 predicted proteins | sample 7278061 | NCBI WGS metagenome assembly JAAUYH01 (sample SAMN14350203, study PRJNA611818) | marine sediment metagenome | isolation source: surface marine sediment (0.6m) | place: French Polynesia: Moorea | collected 2018-08 | reverse complement strand
TTGCCTTCAAACTATTGATTTGTCTAGGTTCTGGGCGTTGGGTTGGAGTTGCTGCTCTCAACCGCGCATTTACCAATATACTTACTTCATTTATTAATGTCAACCCCTTTTTGGAAATTTTCTAAAAAAATTTTGATTTTTAGAGTGAATAACTTTCTCAAATAACCCTGTGATATGGTGTTGAGGCATATTTTTATTACTGTCACCTAGTCTATTGAGGAGATTGTGGGAAATGACTTCTTTGATGTTTCAGGAAATCGTTAGTGCTTTAAACACTTTTTGGAGTAGTCGTGGATGTTTAATTGCTCAACCTTATGACACGGAAAAAGGGGCTGGAACAATGAGTCATCACACCTTTTTACGTGCTATTGGACCTGAACCTTGGTCTGTTGCTTATATAGAGCCTTGTCGTCGTCCTACAGATGGGCGTTATGGGGAAAATCCTAATCGAGTTCAGCATTATTTCCAGTATCAGGTTTTGATTAAGCCTTCACCTAAAAACATTCAAGAAATTTATTTAGAGTCTTTGAAAACTTTGGGAATTAAACCAGAGGATCACGATATTAGATTTGTAGAGGATAATTGGGAGTCTCCTACTTTAGGTGCTTGGGGAGTAGGATGGGAAGTTTGGTTAGACGGGATGGAAATCACTCAGTTTACTTATTTTCAACAATGTGGAGGAATTGATTGTCGTCCTGTCTGTATTGAAATTACTTACGGATTAGAAAGATTAGCGATGTATCTACAAGGTGTGGATAGTATTAATCAAATTAAATGGAACGAAACTACTGATTATGGGGATATTTTTCTTCAAGCAGAGATAGAACAATGTACTTATAATTTTGAGGCTTCTGATCCTGACTTACTACTTAGCTTATTCAATTTGTATGAGAAAGAGGCAACTCAGTTGATTGAAAGAAGGTTAGTGGTGCCTAGTTTGGATTATGTACTGAAGTGTTCTCACAGTTTTAATTTATTGGATGCTAGAGGGGTAATTGCGGTTGCAGAAAGAACTCGTTACATTGGCAGAATTCGTAATTTGGCACGAAAAGTAGCTAACTTGTATCTACAGCAAAGAGAAAGTCTCGGTTTTCCGCTCCAAAAAAGTTAAGTGTTCCAAAATCTCTTGCTATGATTTTTCTGGGTTAAGAAATATTACGGCAAAGCAAAATGGTTGAAAATTTAACTGATATCCTCAAGCCGATCGCTGATTGGTTTAATAGCTTGGGTACTCCTGAATTCATAGTTCATTGGGGTCATCCTTTTTTAATGGGAATTGTGATTTTTGTGATGGGTAGTTTTGTTGCATTGACAGGATGGCGTAGTCGAATCCTAGCAGCAACAAACGAAGATGTAGCAATAGAGAATAAAGCAGATCATCGTAAAATTGCACCCTTGATGTACATATTTTTAGCGTCTGGCTACACTGGAGGAGTTTTATCTTTAGTTATGCAAAACGAGCCAATAATAGAAAGTCCTCATTTTTTGACTGGTTCTATTGTATTGATTTTATTGACAATCAATGCAGTAATTTCTGGTACTGGCTTCATTGGGAATAAGGCTACCCTGCGTACAATTCATGCTTATTTGGGTAGTGCTGCTTTAGCTCTGTTGTTATTTCATGCAATTTTAGGATTAAAGCTAGGCTTATCTATTTAAGTTTTTAAGTATTGTTCTTAAACTGAGAACAATCATGACAACCATATCGTAGTAGGTATGGTTGTTTTTTTAGTTGTGCTATCTTGCGAAAGACCTAATAAGACGATGCAGTAAAACAATTAATCTATGAATCGAGATAGCTGGATTATTACTTGTTGGAGTTATGTTCTAGGATTACTCACTACTGGAATTTTTTATTTTGATTACGTCAAGCTGTCTATCTGGAATGAAATTCAATTCCTAGCTTACTTAACTTTATTGGGTATTGTTATTGTCCTGATTTTATCTCGGTTAAAATATTTTCAATTTAAGAATTTAGTATATGTTGGGATGATAGGAGTTTTTATTGTTGCTCCGATTTATTTCCAATTACGTTATCCTCAACCTAAAGTAGATGATATTAGTCGTGAATTAACTAAATTAGGAAATAGGGAACTAGTTGTAGTTACTGGCAAAGTTTTAGATGAGCCTAGGCTGACAGAAAGTAATAAGATTAGACTATGGTTGAAGGTAAATCAGTTTCAAAAATTAGAACCTCAAAACCTAGAAAACACAATTAAAGAAGTATCTGGTAAATTGTATGTCACATTACCTTTATTAGAAGTTAAAAATATTTATCCTCAACAGTATTTGAAAATCAAAGGTTTTATTTACGAGCCTAAAATATCTCAAAATCCAGGTCAATTTAATTTTAAAAGGTACTTACAAAATCAAGGTTGTTTTGCAGGTTTTAAAGGACTAAATATTATTCAGGAGACAACAAAACAAAAACCAAGTTGGGGTTGGTGGAAAGTTAGGAGAAGAATTATTCGCGCTCAAGTCAGAGGTTTAGATAGTCCTATAGGACAGTTGGTAAGTTCGATGGTTTTAGGGAGAAGGGCTGTAGATTTACCCCATGATATTCGTAATTTATTTATTAAAACAGGTTTAGCTCATATTTTAGCTGCTTCAGGATTTCATGTTTCTTTACTATTGGGAATGGTTTTAAGATTAACAAGTTCTCTAACAGCTAAATTAAAATTAGGGATTGGACTAGGTTGTTTATTTATTTATAGCTGTCTAACAGGATTTTCTCCATCTGTTATGCGAGCAGTTTTAATGGGAAGTGGTGTTTTAATTGCACTTAGTATTGGAGGAAAAGTCAAACCTTTAGGCTCTTTATTATTATCTCTAATAATTCTTTTGTTAGTTAATCCTCTGTGGATTTGGAATTTAGGATTACAGCTTAGTTTTTTGGCTACTTTAGGGTTGATTATTTCTGTACCTGCAATAGAGAAAAAATTAGACTGGATGCCACCTTTATTTGCTACTGCGGTTTCGATTCCTCTTGCTGCATCCATCTGGACTTTACCATTAATTATTTTTACTTTTAATACTGTTTCTACTTACAGCATAATCGTGAATGTAGTTAGTATGCCTTTAGTTACAGCTATTAGTTTAGGAGGAATGATTAGCTCTTTGATAAGTTTGATGATTCCTGTTATCGGTAGCTTATGTACTTCTGTTTTATATTATCCTTGTATATTATTAATTGAAATAACTAACTTTTTTTCTAATTTACCTGGAAGTATTTTAGTGGTTGGAAAAATATCTTTAGGAATAGTAATTATAATTTATGGCTTAATTTGTATGACTTGGTTAAATCAATGGTGGCAAAAAAAATGGTGGCTATCTTTATTGTTGAGTATTGTTATAATTTCTGTTCCTATTGCCTATACTAATTTAAGTTTATTTAAAATTACTGTCTTGAAAGCATACCGTGAACCAATTGTAGTAATTCAGGATCGAGGAGAAGTTGTCTTAATTAATAGTGGCAAAAATAGCAATACTGTAAAATATACTATTATCCCTTTTTTAGTTTCTCAGGGAATCAATAAAATAGATTACGGAATTGCTTTGAATAACAAATATAATTCAAGTGAAAGTTGGTCTTATCTCAGCAAAAGCCTTGTTGTGAAAGACTTGATACTTAATAATAATGCTCAAATTTTGTCAGAAAATCAAGCAATTAAAACTGATTCAACTGTTATTGATTTTATCGAAGATGAAGCACCAGTAATAAATATTAAAACTGATAAATATAACTGGCTGATTACTGATAATTTAGAGCGGGATAATTTAAGTTATTTGGAGAATTATATTAAGCAAAATCAATTAAATTCTCTACCTCTTGTTTTACTTTGGGCAGGAAATAAGTTAGAACCAAAATGGCTAAATTTGTTACATCCTGAAGTTGCGATTGCTATAAATGTTTCCTCTTCCAATACCCTTTTCCGCCCCTCCGATAGAGAAACTCCATTGACGAAGTCGAAGGGACAAAATAAAAGACAACTAATAACACAATCGGATTTAGATTGGACTTATATCATAGAAAATGATGGTGCAATTACTTGGACTCCTAAAAGGGGATTTCAGAGCAATTTTCAGATTGATGAATAGAGTAACTAGAACTTGAACTTTAAACATTTACCATTTAGCATTTATCAATTCAATGTTTAATATTCAATCAGTAATATTAGACTGCTAGTTTTTTCAGGGAAGATGCGGAAAACTTTTTAACTAGCTTGCGGAATTCTTCCCCTTCAATAGTTTCTTTTTCAACGAGAATATCGGTGATGCGATCAATAGTATAACGGTTCTCTTGAATGATTTTTTTAGCATTCTCATAACACTGTAAAACAATAGTGCGAACTTGAGAATCAATGCGAGCAGCGATCGCTTCTGAATATTCCGAACGTTGCATGGAGTCATTACCCAAGAATACTGGCTGCTCCTGACTTTCCAAGGCTAACAAACCTAAATCCGACATTCCAAATTTAGTTACCATCTGTCTTGCCATAGATGTTACCTTCTCTAAGTCGTTACTAGCTCCTGTGGTAACTTCAGTATCACCAAAAATTATATCTTCTGCTGCCCTACCCCCCAAGGTAGAAGTTATTTTCGCTAAAATTTGGCTTCTAGCGACTAAACCCTGTTCTTCATCGGGAGTAAACCAAGTTAGTCCCTTTGCTTGTCCCCGTGGAATTAGAGTGACTTTTTCTACCAAATCGTGACCAGGAGTGAGGGTAGCGACGATCGCATGACCAATTTCATGATAAGCAATCAATCGTTTGGCTTTACTATCTATCAGGGGAGTTCCCTCCATCCCTGCTACCACCCGATCTACCGCATCGTTAATTTCTGACATGGTCACTGCTTCTTTGCGTCTTCTGGCGGTGAGAATTGCAGCTTCATTGAGTAAATTAGCTAAATCCGCCCCACTAAACCCAGGAGTACGACGGGCGATCGCTTCTAAAGAAACTTCAGAGTCAATTTTTTTGTCACGACTATGAACTTCTAAAATCCCCAGTCTGCCTTTATAGTCGGGGTAATCTACCATTACTTGGCGATCAAAACGACCAGGACGTAATAAAGCTGCATCAAGCACATCAGGGCGGTTAGTAGCAGCAATTACAATCACCCCTGAATTCCCTTCAAAACCATCCATCTCCGTGAGAAGTTGATTAAGAGTCTGTTCTCTCTCATCATTACCTCCCCCAATACCAGCACCTCTTTGACGACCCACCGCATCAATCTCATCAATAAAAATCAAACAGGGGGCATTTTCTTTAGCTTTACGGAATAAATCTCTAACTCTCGAAGCACCTACCCCAACAAACATCTCTACAAACTCTGAACCAGAAATACTAAAGAAAGGCACACCAGCTTCTCCTGCGATCGCCTTTGCCAATAGAGTTTTACCTGTTCCAGGGGGTCCAATTAACAACATTCCCCGAGGTATTTTTGCTCCTACTGCGGTAAATTTCTCTGGTTCTTTAAGAAAAGTGACAACTTCCTGTAATTCTTCCTTAGCTTCTTCAATTCCTGCCACATCATCAAATTTTACTCCTGTTTTGGCTTCCATTTGAAATCTAGCTCTAGATTTACCAAAACTAAAAGCTTGACCCGAAACATTGGCAGAACGACGGATAATCATAATCAGTCCTAATAACAGCAGAAAGATTACCAGTAAATTAATCAAGATACTAGCAGTGGTAGAACGGTCGATAGAAGTCTTGTTCTCAAATTCTGCACCAGATTCTCTTATTTTAGAAGCCAAACCAGGATTATTCTCAAATACTAAAACATCCTTGCTTACTTCTGGCTGTTGTTTTAGAGTGACTTTCGCCCTATTGTTCGTTTCATCTAGTTCTACTTTGCTTACTTCTCCTTGCTCTAACTTTCGGAGAAATTCCCCGTAATTGAGAGATGACTGGTCTTTTTGTGCTAAAACAGGGGTTGCCAGAAGAACTGTTTGCAGAATCATCCAACCAGCAGCTAATCTACCCAGAGAACCCAGCCTAGCTTTGGGTTTTACTGATTTTGTAAGTCTGAGATTTTGTGGAGTGGAAGTGCAAAGATTCTTTTGAGACAGTCGTTTCATCTGACAACTAGGTTTGATAAGAAAAATTGTTTGGGTAACTCAAAGATAACGAAAAAATCGTTAGATACGCTATTGATTCAATGAACCGAGATAGAATAACGATGTTTTTACCCCCCAGAATCTAAAATAGCAGGAACAAAAATTCCAACTCTTCATTCTTGGTTTATGGATTCTGACGTAATTTCCTTACCATAGCAATTTCTTAAGGAATGGTGGGTACTTTAGAGGGTGTCGATTAACTTTTTAGACAATACAAGATTCGCAGAATCCATCTGCTTAATCAATGTCTTTTCCATTCAATTTAGGAAATCTATCCAATTAATCTGGTAAATTCGCTGGGGATAAATATATTCCCCTATCTAACAGTCTATAAATTTACTGTCCAATAATTTAACTTACAGAAAACTACCATGAATGAAGCTACTGGCATAAATTTAAGTGTTGAAGGTTCAACAGGTGCGCCTGGGGAACTTGTCACTGTACCAATACTAATTGATGATGCTACAGATGTTGTCTCTTTAAATCTGCTTCTGACTTACGACACAACCTTACTGAGCATTCCTGACCCCAACACTGAAACAGAAGAGAATGAAGGAGTCAGAAGAGCGGGAATTAGTGAAAATTGGGTATTTACTGACCCAGACCTAAATGACTTAAACCCAGTAGCCAATGTGAATCAAGAAACTGGAGAAGTCAGTATTAGTCTGGTCAAAACTGACACTGAACCAACTCAAGGCTCTGGTAGGATTCTCGAAATTGATTTTCTAATTGCTGAAGATGCGGAACTAGGTTCAACCACTTCTATAGATTTACAACCATCTAGACGTGATGATACCTCTCGTATTGGTATTGGTAATGAAGATTTACTCCTAACAGAAAGTGTTTTAACCGATGACGATATAACTGTAGGAGATTCTTCCAACACTATTGAAGATTCTTCCAACACTATCGAATTATTCAGATTCCGTAATACTACTTTTGATACAGGAACTTACGTTTTTGTGGGAGAAGCAGAAAGAGATGCTATTTTAGCCAACCCCGATTTTAATCAAACTTTTGAACTAGAAGGGGATGGCAATCCTGCTTTTGTTGCTAGTACTGTATCAGGAGATGATTTAGAGGGTTTCTTTCGTCTCTCAAGTCTTGATAATCCAGGAACTTTTCTGTTTGTTGGACAAGGAGAATATGATGCTATCTTTGCTCCAGACTCAGATCAAAGAGATAGGTGGGAACAACAAGGTTTTGATACTGATGGTACTACCGACATTCCCGAATTTTATCTCTATGGTGTTGGTGCTGGTCTAGGAACACAGTTTAATCGTTTCCAAAATCGGGCAAACAATACTTTCTTGTATGCAGGACCAGACGAAACAGCAGCAATCAATAATGACCCGAATTTTTCAGCAGTTTTCTTCGATCAAGGCGCTGCTTTTGAATCCTTAAATTAATTTACACATTCTTTATGTGGTCATCAAATTTTGACTAAGGCTTGACAGACAACTGTTGGGTTATAATATCTTAATATTTATGATGATTAATCGTTCATCTTTTTATAGTTTGTGGCAATAAACTGTAGAGAGAGAGAAGTAGGTTTTTAATAAACCGAAGGAACACACCGCATTTATATTAAGAAGAGGACAACATGATGTTTGCGTTTTCTCTATGCTGTTTAGGAGTAGTGGCGATCGCAATCTACCTTAGCACCAAAATTAAGGATGAAGTTTTTAAAGTCGGCATGGGCTTTACCGCCCTTGCTTTCTCCCTAGTTGTGCTAATCTGCGCGCCGTGGACGCTTAAACTTATTGTGGCAGCTATTCCTTTAGTAATCAGTGCTTTGGGAAGTCTGTCTGTAGAAAATTTTAGATTGTAACAAAACACACAATATCGTTTTGCTTTTTAGTATATACAGATAATTGACAGGGAAATAGAGAAGATGGATAGGACACCCACATCAACAAGCCAAAAGCCTCCATGCTTCAAGCTAACATCTGTCTTAATCAAAAACTGAAGTGATATAAAGGCAAATTCAAAAAGCAAGACGACAAAATTTGAGTTCTAGTCCTTTGAACATCGACTTTTATATATAGCAAACTCCTTAATTATTTGGTTTTATCGTACTGTATCAAGACATAAAATCAAGCAATTGGAACTGGATATCAATTCCACTGAATCAACAACTTTTGGTAATATTATCTAAAGTTAAATTAAGGAGAGTTAAACTGATGTCTTTATTGATGGAAGTAGCAAGTACAGGAGGTAAATTTCCCACTTACTTCGTAGCTGTTTATGTAGTGGGCTTTATTGCTGCTGTAGGCATCGGTTCATTTGCCTGGTACAATTCTAAACGCCCTGCTGGTTGGGAAGATGCAGAACGTCCCGATTTCATTCCAGAGATGAAATCAGATGAAAATCCTGAAGATGCTTCTACAAAAGAATCTTAGAGCTTTTCCATTGAAGTAGCAAGTAAGATAAAATTGCCTTTTATTGGTAAAAGCGATCGCTGTTATACGTGAGTTCGATGAAGACCTAAATTTTGGAGGGGTCTCCAGGTCAGAGGGTCTCCAGGTCAGGGGTCAGAGGGTGAGAGGGTCAGAAATACTGAAAAATCCTTACCTTACTAATTTGTCAGCATACATACGGCTTGTTCGTCCCTTCGCGCTGGCTCGGCGAAAAAAATTCAGTATGTTATGTTAGGGAGTATCCTTGGCAGGGAGCCACAAAGTTTTGGCTTTGTGGCTTTTTAAGGTTCAAATTTGACCTGTGCTAAACAAGCGACCAATAACTTGTTCGATAGGAGGGTCATTGACGCTTAAATCTCTAATAGGTAATTGAGCCACAATGCGAGAGACAGTTGCAGTTAAATTTTCTCTAGGAACAAAAAACTTGACTTCTTGTCCTTCTATAGATTCTAGTTCTCCATACTCTCTTAAAACTGCTTCTTCTATAGGTTGAGCCAATTCTACTTTGATTTCGCGACAGGGTGCAAAACGTTCTAATAAGCCATCGAGACTACCGTCATAGATAAGACGACCTTGATGAATTAGTAAAACGCGATCGCATAACGCGGTAATATCAGTCATGTAGTGACTAGTTAACAAAATAGTTGCTTGATACTGTTGATTGTATTGTTTCAAAAATTCCCTAACTGCTACTTGAGCATTAACATCTAAACCCAGAGTCGGCTCATCCAGAAATAATACTTGGGGATGGTGTAATAGTGCAGCTAACAACTCTGCTTTCATTCTTTCCCCTAAAGAAAGTTTCCGTACTGGTTGTGTGAGTTTACTTTCTAAAGACAACATAGAGCTTAACTGTTCTAGACGCTGGTTAAATACCTTGTCAGAAAGTTGATAAACCGCAGCATTAATCCTTAAAGAGTCGAGAGCAGGTAAATCCCAGAGCAATTGCTGTTTTTGCCCCATAACTAAGCTAGTTTTCTGCAAAAACTGGGGCTGACGACGAAAAGGGGTATAACCTGCTACCCTGACTTTCCCTTCAGAGGGATGAATTAACCCTGTTAGCATTTTCAGAGTTGTGGTTTTACCTGCGCCATTTGCACCCAAAAAACCCACCACTTCCCCTGGTTCAATATAAAATGTGACATTCTGTACCGCTTTGACTTGACGATAAGTACGGCGGAAAAAGTGATCTAAAGTACCTTTCAAGCCTGGTTGTTTAACAGCAACAGAGTAAATTTTGCTTAAGTTTTCGACAGCAATGATAGACACTATAACCTTCCTAAGTTTAATTATTAGGTATATGGGAATAATATAAAAGGGGGTAAGTAGTGGGTTGTAATCCTACTATTTATTGGTGCAATGAAAGAAGTAACTTATGAAACTATTAGAGAAAAGAAGCAAAATAATTAATAACTTCTTGAGCTATAGTTTCTGAACCATCTTTAGCTAATTTAGTTTCTTTGTTGGGAGATAGGAGATTCTGATGTAAAAAATTCCAATTTCCTGCAAAAAAATCTTCGGCTTTAACTATCTGATGTTGAGAATAATCTCTAATTCCTTGAAGTAAAATTTCAGACTCGGCAAAACCTTCACGGGTTAGAGAAACAATAGGAATATCTAATCTCAATGCTTCTGCAAAAGTGCTGTATCCTGGTTTAGATATTACTCTGCCACACAAAGGCATAAAATCTACAGGACGATAGTCTTTTCCTGATACTTTTAATAAGTTGGCAAAATCTCCACAATTGCGGTCAAAAGTAATAAACTGCCAATTAGGAAACTTTTGTAAAGTCTCATAAGGTATGGCTTGTAAACCCAAACCACCAAAAGTTAATAATACAGTCTTTTCTATAGGCGCAGTAATACCAAACCTGTCTCGTAACTCTTCTACAGTATATTGTGGTATTCCTCCCGTTAAACCCACATCAGTAATAGATTTAAAAGCACTCATCGACTCAGCTAGAGGTAAGCGAAACAGGCTATCGCATTTACTATAACAATCTTCAATCCAAGTCACAATTTCCGCAAAAGCCTCTCCCCAAGGACGATATATAAAATCCCAACCAAAATTCCCCATACTCCAACAAGGAATACCTGCTGCTTCGGCGATTTTTCCAGCTAAAGGCGGAATATCAGCTAAAATTAGTCCTACTCCCAGCTTTTGAATCAAATCGACTTCTTGTTTAATGATTTCTTCTTGTTGCTCTTTTATTTGCTGCATTTTAGCCAGAGTAGTTGCTGCATCCATCGTCAAACTATCTTGTTGAATGACTCCTACATCAAAAATTCGGGGACGATAGACAAACTCATCTTGAACATAAGATTGCAACAACCATTCTGGCGCAGTGGTAACAAAAACCAGATCAATATCAGGATTTAACCGTTTAATTGCTGCTGCAACTGAAGCTGTACGGACAGCATGACCAAAGCCGTGACTAGTTACAGCAATATAGATTGTGGGTTGAGTCATTAATTCTAGAGTGATATTTTTTGTAAGAAGTCTTTTAGTTACCAGGATACATTTTTGATTTCTCCAGTTAAGGAATGGGAAACTGTATCAGATCACATATTTATACCCATCTGGAGCAGATATTCAAAGATTATTTACAATTAATCTAGTGAAACAACTTAATTATTTTCCTTCTCTAAAATTTTGGAGAAATATAGCTTTTACTTAGTTTATGAAACATCTTAATTTATATTTGAGCTTTAACTAGGAAAAATCACCATAAATTAATCATTCTCTAGTATATAGTCTTCTGGGCTATTTAATTTTCAAGTTATCAACAAGAGAAAAATTTAAACATCTTAATATTTTTTTAATAAATGTCTCTAACACATCTAATTATTGAGTTTTGGTTCATAAGTAATTTTAACTACAGATCTAGATCACTTGCTTTAATCTTTATTGAATTTAATCTAGTGAACAGAAAACCATCTAGATATGTAAACCTTTTTTATTAAATGTCCATTAGTATTGCAGAACACTTTTTTAATTATTTTTCTTTATCCATTGCAGATACACCAGAACTTCAAAAAGAAGTTTATAAAATTCGTTATCAAGTTTATTGTGAAGAATTGGAGTATGAACCAAAAGAGAAATTTCCCGATGGAATGGAAACAGACATTTATGACTCTCGCTCAATTCATTGTCTTTTAAAACATAAGCCCAGCGATCGCTATATCGGCTGTGTACGGATGGTATTATGCGATCTAGATCAATTAAATGATAAATTCCCGATGGAAAATTTTTGTAATCATGATATTGATCTAAGTGGAACAGCCCGTCGTCGTTATGCAGAAATTTCTCGTCTTGCTGTTATTGGAGATTTTCGCAAGCGTAAGGGAGAAAAAACCTCTTCTGTGGGAATGGTATTATCTGAAAGCAATCCTAATATTGCAGAGCAAGAAAAACGGCGATTTCCTGTTATAGCACTAAGTCTTTACCTCGCTTGCACTAGTATTGTAGTTACTTTAAAACTCGATGCTGCTTTTACCATTATGGAAGCCAGACTGTCTCGACATTTAAGGCGTTGTGGGATTCCTTCTTGTTTAATCGGCGATTTTGTGAATTTTCACGGCAAAAGAGGCCCATTCTTAGTATCACCTATAGAGGTACTGAATAGCATGGATACAGAAATTCTTGCTTTATTTAATGCCATACATTCGGATTTAGCAGTTAATACTGAAAATCATCCACTAAGTATAAAATACCAGAAACAAATCTTACCTATAAATCAACTCGTATGAGTTTTCATTTATCTTCATGGTCAATTAAAAATCCCATTCCCACTATTGTAATTTTTGCAGTTTTAGCGGTATTGGGATTAAGCTCTTTTACTGGGTTAGGAATTGATACTTACCCCAATATTGATATTCCTGCTATCAGCGTAACAGTAGTTCAGCAGGGAGCAAGTCCCACAGAGCTAGAGTCTCAAGTTACGAGAAAAGTGGAAGATGCAGTAGCAGGATTAGATAATATAGATCAGATTATTTCTTCAGTTCGAGATGAAGTATCAATTACCACAATTGGATTTGAAATTGGTACAGATAGCGATCAAGCTGTCAATGATGTACGCAGTGCTATTTATCAAATCCGTCAAGATTTACCAGAAAATATTAATGAACCAGTTGTAGAACAAGAAGAATTTTATCGTGAGTCGGTGATTACTTACGCAGTCATGTCTCCCAATCGTTCTGTAGAAGAACTAAGTTATTTAGTAGATCGCACAATTAATCGTAATCTGCTGAAAATTCCAGGGGTAGCAGAAGTTACCAGATTAGGAGGCGTAGATCGAGAAATTCGCGTCAATTTAAGTTCTGAACGCTTAAAAGCTCACAATATTACTGCTACGGAAGTAAACGATCAAATTCGCAATTTTAATGTTAATTTGCCTAGTGGTCGTTTAGAAACAGGGGGAAATGAACAAAATGTCAGGACTCTGGGAACAGCTAAAAATATTTCAATTTTAAAAGATTATGCGATCAATCTTTCTAATGGAGATACTGTTGCTCTATCGAACTTGGGTAGTGTAGAAGATAAATTTGCTGATGTTAGAAGTTCCGCTCATCTCAATAATCAATCAGTAGTGGCATTTTCTGTACAACGAAGTACAGGGAGTACCTTAGTAACTGTCGAAAAAGATGTTCGTCAAGGAGTTGCTGAATTAGAGAAAACTTTACCTGATGATATTAACCTGGAAATTGTTTTTACTCGTGCTAATGCGATTCGTGCTTCTTATCAGGGTACAGTTAATTCTTTAATTATCGGTTCATTCCTGACTGTAGCTGTAGTGGGCTTGTTTTTGGGTGATTGGCGAGCTACCTTAGTTACAATTATTGCTTTACCTTTATCTATTATTCCTACTTTTTGGGTCATGAACTCCTTGGGTTACACTCTCAACACCATGACCTTAAATGCTTTAGCTTTAGCAGTGGGTAATTTAGTAGATGATGCTATTTGTGCTATTGAAAATATCGATCAGCATTTGAATTTGGGAAAAAAACCGTTTCAAGCTGCTATAGATGCTGCTCAAGAGATTGGATTAGCAATAGTTGCTACAACTGCTACTATCGTAGCTGTTTTTATACCTGTAGCTTTTATGGGGGGTGTTCCTGGTCAGTTTTTTCAACCTTTTGGACTCACTTTTGCTGTCTCTACTAGCTTTTCCACTCTGGTAGCTTGTACTGTAACACCCATGCTTAGTGCTTACTGGCTAAAATCTAAAGCAACTAATAGAAACAAGAACAGTCTGTTGCTTCAGTCATTACCTGGAAATAAAACCTCACAGCCATCTCGTCTTGCTCCTGCAAACAATAGTTTATTTAATCCTTCTTTACCAGAAACCAAGTCCAGAAGATTTCAACCTTATCGTCAATTACTCCAGTTATCACTAAGTAATCGTATCACTACTGTGATAGTTGCGATCGCAATTTTTCTTAGCAGTTTATTATTAAGTCAGTATATTCCTCAAGGTTTATCAGGTGGCGGAGATAAAGCCTTAAGCATTTTAGCTGTGGAATTACCCCCTGGTTCAGAATTAGCAGAAACCGAATCTGTACTTAGCCAAATCAATAAATTAGTTCAAGGTCATCTAGAAGTCAAAAAGGTGTTGACAGTAGCAGGAGAAGACGGAAAAGTTAATGTCGGTAGTGTCTATATTTCTCTAGTACCTAAAGAAGAAAGAACCATCTCACAACAAAATTTTGAACAAGAACTAAGGAATGACATTAAAACCATACCAGGTGCAAGAATCAGTTTTCGTAGTCAGGGGGTGGGAGTAGGAAATAAAGACTTGTCAATAGTTTTGAGGGGACAAGATACTGAAATTTTAGAGGAAGTAGCTCGCAATCTGGAAGAGCAGATGGAGACAATTCCTGGTTTAGTGGAAGTAAGTTCTAGTGCTAGTTTAGTTAAACCAGAGATTACTATCGTACCCGATCCTTTTCGTGCTAAAGATTTGGGAGTTTCTGTACAAGCGATCGCCAATACTACTTCTCTGGCTTTACTGGGTGAGATAGAGTCTAATTTAGCTAAATTCAATTTAGCAGACCGACAAATTCCCATTAGAGTTCAATTAGACCCCAAAGAAAGAAAAAATATTGATACCATCAGAAACCTCTTAGTTCCTAGTGATCGTGGTACTTTAGTTCCTTTACGCTCAGTAGCAGATATTCGTTTAGCTAGTGGTCCTGTAGAAATCAATCGTCTCAACCGTAGTCGTCAGGTAATGGTGGAGGCTAATTTACAAGATATTGCTTTAGGGGAAGCACTAAAACAAGTTAGAGCTTTACCCGCAATGAATCCTCTTCCTCCGGGTATTACAGAAGAGCCAGTCCCAGGAGGGGATGCAGAGATCATGCAAGATGTGTTTAACCGCTTTTCTAGGGCTTTAGCTTTTGGGATTTTGTGTATTTATGCCATTTTGATCTTGCTATATAACAATTTCCTTTATCCTCTTGCTATCTTGGTAGCCTTACCCATGTCTGTAGGAGGAGCTTTTTTAGCACTATTAATCACTCAAAAGGAGTTAGGATTATTTGCTTTAATTGGCATGGTACTGCTGATGGGCTTAGTTACCAAAAATGCAATTCTACTGGTTGATTTCTCTTTAGATGGAATCAGACAAGGAAAACCTTTGATTAAAGCTGTAGTTGAAGCTGGTGTATCTCGTTTACGACCAATCCTGATGACTTCTGTCTCTACTATCGCAGGAATGATTCCCATCGCCCTAGAATTTGGTGCAGATGGAGAAGTTCGCAGTCCTATGGCGATCGCAGTTATTGGGGGTTTTACTACTTCCACTCTCTTAACCCTAGTTGTTGTACCCGTACTATTCGTGTTTGTGAGTCAGTGGTATAGACAATTTACTAAAATATTCGGTTTATCTCAAAAATATTCGACTAAATCTTAAACCATGAATCAATTAACTGCTCAAGAAGCTTGGCAACAATTACTGGGAAAAGAATATGTCTTAACCGATACCGCAGTAAGACAAGATGCAGAACAAGCAACTTTTCTCTCTCATCAAAAAATATTAGCAATTCTCCGACCAGAAAATTGTCAGCAAGTACAAGAATGTTTAAAAATTGCCCATCAATCCAATACCCCTTTGTACCCCATTAGTGCTGGAAAAAACTGGGGTTATGGCTCTCGTGTTCCTGTAGAAGATGGTTGTGCCCTGCTGGATTTATCTCGTTTAAATCACATCGTTGATTTTAATGAAGAACTAGCTTACGTTACTGTTGAGCCTGGAGTAACTCAAAGACAACTCTATGAGTTTTTACAAAAACAAAATTCTCAATTATGGATGGATGCTACAGGTTCAACTCCTGATAGTAGTCTAGTAGGTAACACCCTAGAAAGAGGTTTTGGTCATACTCCTTATGGAGATCGCTTTGCTAATTGTTGTGGACTAGAAGTAGTGCTTCCTACAGGAGAAATGATCCATACTGGAATGGGGAGTTTTCCCAATGCTAAAGCAGCCCCAGTCTATCGTTGGGGAGTAGGGGCTTATCTTGATGGCTTATTTACCCAGTCCAATTTTGGTGTTATTACAAAGATGACTATCTGGTTAATGCCAGCCCCTGAATACTTCCAATCATTTTATTTTAGTATAGAAAGCGATCGCTCCTTACCAGAACTAATTAATGCTCTACGCCCTCTAAGGCTCAACGGTACAATTAAATCAGCAGTTCATGTGGGCAACAATTACAAAGTTTTATCTTCCATTCGTCAATATCCTTGGGAAGAAGCAGAAGGAGTCACCCCCTTACCAGCCAAAACTATGGAATATTTTGCCAAAAGTTGGGATTTTGGGGCTTGGAGTGGCTCTGGAGGACTTTATGGGACAAGAAAACAAGTTGCAGAAGCACGTAGACTAATCAAACAAGCTCTGAAAGGGAAAGTTAGAAAGCTACAATTTCTCGATGATTGCAAAATTAAATTAGCAGAGAAAATAGCCAAACAATATCAGCAGATAACAGGAACGAATTTACCTGAGATGTTGAAGCTAATTAAACCAGTATATGGCTTGATGCAAGGTATTCCTACAGCAACTCAATTAAAAAGTGCCTATTGGCGCAAAAAGTCTCCTCCACCAGAACAGATGAATTTAGATAGGGATGGTTGTGGCTTGATTTGGTGCGCTCCCGTTGCACCCCTAGAAGGAAAATGTGCCGATGAATTAAATGAGATTATTACCCATACTGTAGCGAAATATGGTTTTGAACCTCTGATTTCTTTAACCCTTCTGACAGAGCGTTGTTTAAGCTGTATTGTGACTATAGCTTATGACCGTCATATCTCAGGGGAAGATGAAAAAGCAATGAATTGTTATAAAGATATTCTCGAACAGTTAACGGATTCTGGTTACTATCCCTATCGCTTAGGAATTCACTCAATGGAGATGTTAAATTCTGCGGAAACTAGTTATCAAGAATTATTAGATAATATTAAACAGGCGCTCGACTCAAAAGGGATTCTTGCTCCTGGTCGCTATCTCAAAAATTAACTTTTTTTTTCTACTTAACTCAAACAATAAACTAACACCTAAAGCTATTAAGGCAAAAGTATTTCTCGGTTCAGGAACAAATTGCGGGTTGGAGGGATTAGGTACATCAATTCCCTGTTCTATTGTTTCTAATGCAGCGTCGCTAATCAAGCGATGTACTGAGCTAGTAAAGTGCTGATTATCAAAGTAAATAAATTCATTGGGATTATCACACCTTACGACATTAGGATCGATGTTAGGGAAATTATCAGGAGAAAGACAAGTTTCTAGATGATTTTCGTTAAACCCAAAATCTGTGGGGTTATCAACAATTTCTTTGATGACACTGTTGGCATCAAAAAGAACAAAGTTAGTTTCAGGAAACAATGTACTAAGGGAGTCTAGCTCTGAAGTTAATAAACTATTATGTGCAGCAGTAAGCATATTTCCTTGTTCAGGGTTTCCTAAAACTTGACCTATGGGCATATGGCCGAAGTATGGTAAGTTTGGCACTAGAATATGTTTTGCTCCAGAATTAGCTAGCTCTGTCAGGGAATTAGAAATACGAGCAATCGAAACTTGTGGATTGAGAATAGTCCCCTGATTCAAAGCCTCAACATAATCATTTTCTCCAGACCATAAAATAACTAGGGCATCTTCCGCAACTTCCGTACCATCGAGAAAATCAATAAAATCATCTACTTGAGTGGCGACACCAGGCAATCCTGGACCACCGAGAGATGTTGTTCCTGAAGTAGCACCACCGATGGCAAAGTTTATGCTACTATCTTTATTCTTAGCATCATTACTATAAAAATTAATCAAATCCAAGTCTAAATCTTGGCTTAAATAGTCTGTCCAGACTAAACTATCAGAAAAGCGACCTTCATAATACAAAGGAGATGGAGGAAATGCACCACCAGTGAGATTAAATACGTTTCCTGTATCAGAGACACTATTGCCAAAAATCACAACTTGTTCAAAGCCGACATTTGCTGCGTTTACAGGGAGGCATAAGGATAAAGTACTACATACAATGGCAGTATTTATAAGGGTTTGACCATTTGTTGTTCCCATTTTTGTACCTCTATTTTTTAAACTCAGTAAAATCCTTATAGAATGTATAGTGCAATCTTTGTTAAATTATGCATCTAAACTCAATAAAATATTAAGTTTCTATAAGGATATTGTAATTTAGATAATGTTACTACTCCTTGTAATACTCACATTTTGAAGTTTCAGTAAAGTATGGAGATAATACGATGAAAATTTTAGTAGTAGAAGATGATGAACTTATTAATGATGCTGTAGTGGAGTATCTTTGCGATCAACACTATGCAGTAGAAGCAGCCTATGATGGTCAATCTGCCTGGGATTTAGTAGAAGCATTTACTTACGATCTGATTTTATTAGATGTGATGCTCCCAGAAATGGATGGGATTACCTTATGTCGTAAACTTCGTAATAAAGGAATAGATATTCCGATACTGATGTTGACAGCAAGAGATACCCTGGAAAACAAGATAGAAGGTTTAGATTCAGGAGCAGATGACTATTTAGTGAAACCTTTTGAGTTGCAAGAGTTATCAGCTAGAATTCGCGCTTTATTGCGGAGAGGTAGCTCAACTACTGCTCCGATTTTGACTTGGGAAAAATTGAGTTTAGACCCTAGCACTTGCGAAGTTTTTTACCAAGAGAAAGAATTAGCCCTAAGTCCCAAAGAATATAAGTTGTTAGAATTTTTCCTGCGTAATGGTCGCCGTGTTTTTAGTCGCGCTCAAATTCTCGAACATCTTTGGTCTTTTGAACAAGTCCCAGAAGAAGCTACGGTTAAAGCACATATTAGAGGTTTAAGACAAAAATTAGAGTCGGTAGGCGCGCCTAGTAATTTAATTGAAACAGTTTATGGTTTGGGCTATCGTCTGGGAGAAGAGCCGTGATTAACCTCTAGCTAAAAGCTAAAAAGGTTAATTAGTTTGTTTTATTTATTGATATTTTTATGTTTCAAGGGTTGCGCTGGCGTTTATTGCTGTCTTATCTGACGATTATGGCAGCTATTTTGATAGCTTTTGGTAGCGGTGTCTATCTTTTCTTTAGTCGTAATCTTTACCGTCAATTGGATAAAAAACTTTTAACCTTAGCTCAGTCTGGTGCGCCTTCTTTTGCTGAAGTGCAAAGTGGTGGTAATAAATACCTGAATCAAGTAGATAAAGTCCCTTGGCGAGATATTTTTAATCGGGACAAGCAAAGTTTAGAATGGTTTGATGCAGAAGGAAATTTTTTGGGTTCTAAGGGATTTATTCAGCTAGAACTCAAGCCTGAAACTGGTGCTACTAATTTATTGAGTAATTCAGCAGGAGTACCAGTGCGAACATATACTATATCTGTTTTTAAGGATAGTACTGTTCCTAACGAGCCAACCTTAGAAGGCTATATTCGAGCTAGTCAATCTATTGAAGAGATAGAATCTGTCAAAAATCAGTTATTTTGGGTGTTGGTGCTGGGAGGAATGATGACCCTGATCTTAAGTGGGTTGGGGGGAATGTGGTTAACCCAAAAAGCAATTGAACCTATTGAAGCTAGTTTCTTTAAGCTAAAGCAATTTACTGCAGATGCTTCCCACGAATTACGAGGACCTCTGACTGCTATTAAAACTTCTATCGAAATTATCCAGAATCATCCAGAGCGAGTTCACCCTAAAGATCAGAAAAAAATTAAGGCGATCTCCACTGCTTCATCCCACATGGGTCAACTGATAGAAGATTTACTCTTTTTGGCTCGCACTGATAAATCTAATCAAACAGTAGCCATTCTGGAGCGAGAAAAAACGGAAATTTCTCTGAATAATCTGCTTTCTAATATAGTTATTCTCAATGAACCCTTAGCTCAAAAAAAACAGATCGACCTCCAATCTTATCTGGTTACAGAAGTTAAAGTGTTTGGCGATCGCCTCCAACTGACCCGCTTATTTTCCAATTTAGTACAAAATGCCTTACAATACACTCCTGAAGGAGGAATTGTTAGTGTCTATATAAAAAAGCAAAATCGTTTAGCTATTGTTAATATAAGAGATACGGGTATAGGTATTTCTACGGAACAGTTACCTCACGTCTTTGATCGTTTCTGGCGAGCGGATAAAGCACGAACTCGCAGGGAAGGAGGAACTGGCTTGGGTTTGGCGATCGCTCAGGCGATCGCACAACGCCACGGAGGCAAAATCGTTGTCACCAGCAAAGTCAATGTTGGTAGTTGTTTCCAGGTGAAAATACCGATGCTTTAGGAAACGAAAAGCATACTCGCCAATATAAAGTGCTAACCCCCTTGCTGAATCTAGTTATTTTCACTGAGCTAGGGGAACATACTACTTTATCAAAACTTTAAACAGTTACCCAGTTTTTTACATTTGTAATTTACGTTTTATATAGTAGTAATTATGTGTAATTATTCCTATAGATACTATAAACTAGTAATTAACTTTCACTAGTTTTCTATAGTTGAATACTATCCTCCTTATCAAACTGGAGCTTTTATATGGGAACTATCACAACAGAAAGTCAGCTAGAATTAGAGAATTTTAGTATGCAAAAAATTCAACCTGAATCCCAACCAGTTATGGAGACTCACTTAGTTGATCGGGGAGATATCTTCTATACTAAAGGTCGCAACCTGGCAAAAGAAGTTTACCGAGATGTTTGGAATACCAGCAAACTAATTGACGGTAACGATTTTGGGGTGATTGTTACCTGTAATGGTGAAGTATTGGGGAATGCCAACATTCAACTAAAAGGAACAGATAAGCTTCTCAAAAGTGAGGTTTTTTTTGGAGCAAAGCACTGGCAAAGTTACTTTACAGTAGCAGATTCAGAAATAGCGGAAATCTCAGCTTTAGCCATAGCTCAAAATGCTGCTGAAGAGCTTAGAAGACCGATAATGATGATGTTGATTACAGGTATTCAAAACATTTGTCGGATACAGGGAATTAAGTACATCTCTACTGTACAGCATAGTTATTTATTAAGAATTCTCCGTAAGAGCTTAGGTCTACCTTTTTTCCAAAATCAAGTTGTCAACCAACCACAAGCCAATGTTCCTGATGATAATTACTGGAATCGAGGAAAGCTTCCAGCCATTTATTATTTAGAGCCTTTAAGTATTGATGTGGTAAATGCTTGCTATTCTTTCTTTAGTTATTTGAATTTCTCAGGTATCCAAACTAAGTTTTTCCCTCGTATCAAGCAAACAAGTAAATTAAGCTATGCTACTTTTGTTAAACAGTGGCATCAAGATAGCCAGATAAATAATTAATCAAAGTTTAGTTACAATTACTGAAGCTATAAGTAAAGGTGCGTAGGGTTTAAACCAGTTTAGTATCAATTAATTAAGTAATTATTTTTTATATTTTAAGCAAATAATTCCGAAGAAAAACGGACTTCATTATATAGATTTCATTTTAGAATATTAACTGAAATTAAATATAGGATAAAGTCTTGTGGCAAATACCACCCAAGAGCAAGATATTGGTAATATTCTGAATAGAGAAATTATCTCAGCTTTAGTAGAAGTTTTAGGAGAGCAGTATGTCCAAAGTAATGATATTTCTCGACAACATCATTCTCAAGTTACGATACCCCTTCAAACTTTATGTTCTGCTGTAGTATCTCCTCAATCAATTACAGAAATTCAACAAGTACTGCAAATTGCTGCTCAGTATAAGCTGCAAGTTTGGCCCTTTGGTCGTGGTAATAATTGGGGTTACGGTACGAAAAACGGCCTGGAATCAGGGGCAATAATCATGATTCTGGAAAGGATGAATCGGATTTTAGAAGTCAATGCAGAATTGGCTTATGCCATAATTGAGCCAGGAGTAACCCAAAAACAACTAAATGATTATTTAAAAGAAAATAATATTCCACTTTGGGCAGATTGTACGGACTCCACACCCTATGGTAGCGTTTTGGGTAATGCTATTGAGAGAGGCTATGGATATACTCCTCATGGCGACCATTTTGGTAATTTGTGTGGTTTAGAAGTAGTATTGCCCAACGGTGATGTGATAAAGACGGGGGATACATTATCGAATTCTAAAACTTGGAATACTTTTAAGTGGGGATTAGGTCCTTATATCGAAGGATTATTTAGTCAGTCTAATTTGGGAATTGTGGTTAAAGCTGGTATTTGGCTAATGCCTCAACCTGAATCATGGAATTTATTTACTTTTGACCTTACCAATGATTCTGACTTACCACAATTTGTGGATCGTTTAAGACCGCTAATGCTAGAAGGGATAGTGCAAAGTCATGTTCACATGGTAAACGATTTTCAGATGTTATCAGTGGTGAGCAAATACCCTTATGAAGAGTTAAATGGTAAAAGTTGTTTATCAGATGAGACACTAACAACATTGAGAAAACAATATGGTGTTGCACCTTGGTCTTTAGTTGGTGGTATTTATGGTTCTAAAGAGCAGGTGAAACTCAGTAAGTCAAAGCTGAAAAAGAGTTTATCTGACCTGGGAAAAATCGAGTTTTTTGATAGTAAAAAAGTTAACACTGTTCGTAAATTTGTAGAACTATATCGCAAAACTGCTCCTGATTCGTTATTATTCAAAGTGATCAAAGGAGCTAAAGCTTTACTGTCTTCTAAAGATATTGAAGTAATGGCTCTTCTCCCTGAAATGCACGGTATTTTACAGGGAAATCCTACAGAAAGAATTATTAAATCAGCTTACTTCAAATCTCCTAATGTTCCTCCTGAAGACAAAGTAAATCCTGCACAGGATAATTGTGGGGTTATATGGTTAGCTCCTGCTGTTCCTGCGAGTGGTAAAAAGATAAAAGAATTACTAGAAATAGTTAGACCTTTATACGATAAATCTGGATTTGATTTTTCTGGTTGTTTAACACGAATTAATAACAGAACTTTCTTTCTATTACTAGGTATCTTTTTTCAGCGTGAAGATGAAGCAGAAAGCCAACAAGCTTTAGAACTTTATAATGCTTTAGCACAAGCAACTAAACAAGCTGGTTATCAGCCTTATCGTGGGAGTATTCCTTACTGGAGTCAACACAATAACTGCGATAATGCCTTGAGTAACTTACTATCAGGAATCAAGCAAACTGTCGATCCAGAAAATATATTAGCACCAGGAAAATACGGTATCAGAAATAGAGGGTAAAAATGACACAGCAATTAGATAAAGATATCAGTGTAGATTACGTAGAACAGTTTAAGCGAGATGGCTATGTTGTTATAGAAAATGCGTTACCAAAGGAGTTTATTGAACAAGTATCTCAAGAATTTATGGTAGCGATGAATGATAAAGTCAGAAGATTTAACCTGAAACGAGTGCAATCTCAAGATGGAAGAGAGAAAGGAAATAGCAATGTACAACTAGATTTTCGACCAGAAGGGGGAAATCATGACCTTAATCGTTGGAATATGCACCTTCCAAGTAATCCAACTTTTATAAATGAACAATTAATTGCTAATCCTCAAGTTCTTAATACTATCGAACATTTTTTAGGACAAAACCCTATAGCTTTTATTCTGGCTTCAGACACTCCCTATCCTGGTTCAGGTTTTCAAAATATTCATCAAGATTTTCCTCGTTTTGGAATTACAGTTAATATTCCTCTAGTAGATTTTACAGAGGAGAATGCACCTATTGAAGTGTGGTTTGGTACTCATACGTATAACTCCACAGGAAAAAGTGAATTTCATACTAGAGAAGTTGATTTATCTAAAGAACAGCTAGAGGAAATTGTAGCTAATGTTCCTTCAAAGCGGATGCTAATTAAAGCTGGTTCGATTTTAATCCGCGATCAAAGAATGGTGCATCGGGGAACAGGTAATAATAGTGAATTACCTCGTCCTTGTTTATCTATTTGGTATAAAAATATTGAGGAGTTTAGTTTGATGGGTTTAACGATACCCATTCCTCATCGTATTGTAGCTGATACTTTTGCTAGGGTTGCTTTATGGATGCGTCGCCAGGGAAGAGGAAATTCGGGTAAGGTACAAAACCAGAAACTTCTTAATTTTGGTAACTTTTTTGGCAGAGTAGTAGAAGAAATGTCTGGTTCGGATCGAGATTATCGTCGTGTTATCTCTGAAAAGATGTGGCGCAATTTTTCGCCTCAGATGCAATCTTTATTGCGATATGCTTCTGTTCAAGGGAAATTAAACAATACACCCCGTTCGATTATTGGTTCTTTTATTTTAGGTGCGATCGGAGTTATTTTTACAATTAATGGGTTACTACTATCAGCTTTTGAAATAAAACAAGACTAAGATAAATTAATATATACTTGAGAAAGTAATCCATTACATATTTTTGCAATCAAAAAGAGAGTAATACCGATGATTACTCTCTTCTTAATCTGGATGTTAGGTTTATTTTATTTAGTTATTCTGCTTTTAGAAGATTGAGTCTATCTTTTGAGCTTTTTTCTAGTTGCAAGTGCGCCTAGACCTAAAGCAATTACTCCTCCAATTGTAGAAGAAGGTTCTGGAACTCCCGTAACAGTCACAAACTGTCCAGAATAAGAAGTAAACCCAGTGTTACAAGTAACACCAGTAGCTCCACCACAAGCATCCCCTACAATCACTCCGCCAGACACAGTAGGATTATTCAAACCTTCAGCTGTTGTAACATCAGGATTAGCACCAACTACTAGGGGATCAAAGAAAGCTATGTCGTTTAGATTGGTGCTTGGAGGCAGTTGAGCTGTAATTAGAGAGAACTGGAAATCTACGGGAGTATCATCAAATCCCCCACCTGTAAACAAACCAGCAAGATTAAATTGAACTCTACCAGTGTTATCACTGGTTCTTCTCAACCTTTCTAAGTCAAATTGGAGACCCGGAGCAGCAGCAAAGTCGTTTAAAAATCCAGTAACGGGAGAGCCAGTGAGAGCTACGAAATCATAGGTAACATTATCCTCAATCAAGAAGGGTACTGCTTGTAAATCCTGAATCTCAGCCGTAGTACCAGCTAGGAAACTAAATGCACCGTCTGTAAATGGCACAGCACTGATTGCAATTGTTGCATCATCACCAGGACTGGGTTCAGATGGAGTTCCAGCGTTAGAAAAATCGATAACGTTATTACCGAAAAAAGCGCCACCACCGGCTGAATCGAATTGTAAAATTCCTGGTGCTAGTTGAGCAGCTTGAGCAACACCCGCACTAGTGAGTATGCTAACCACACCAACAGAAACTGCTCCTAATGAAACTAAAGATTTGATTTTCATGGGTTTTAAATACCTCTAAAATTTATGATGTTAGTAACTAAACACTTAAGTGTGTAGTATTTGCATGAGTTTTGCTTGTCTAGACTAATAATAGACTTACTTACGGAGAATCCACAATAGAAAGATGGCTCATTTCATCGAAACTTCATATTTAAGAATGTAATAGTAAAGTTTTTATCAAGAAATATAAAATCTTAACTGCAACATACTATTTACTTAGTAGAAATTAGTTATTAGAAATTAGCAAAATTTCATAAAATAAGTAGCTGTGCAGAATAAATTACATAGTGAGGACAGGGAATAGGGAATAGGGAATAAAATATGTAAATAATTTTGCCTAAGTACGTATATGTATGCGTTTTATGTATGAACAATTGGAAATAAAGTAGTGAGAGAAGAATCATAACCCGTTAGGAAATAAATTTACCTCTCTCATATATAAAGTCGGTTCAAATATTGCACCAGTCTCCACAACCGCCAGGAAATTAATTTCCTGGCTTATAGGAAAAGTCTTCTAAAGAAGACTGGATAAGTATTTTATCTTACTGTGCTGATGGTAAGGTGCAAGATATGAGCTTCTATAAGCAGCCAGAAACTTATCTAGTTAAATCAATTTAAAGTACTAAAAATTCGTTGAGCGACAAAATTTATAGTTCGATAAATTTTGCTCATATATCTATCGAGTATTTGCCGAAAATAACCCCTATCTCCCTATTTCCCCACCTGTCTCATCCTAGAATGAAACAGCCCTGCCCAACATTGGGGGTATTTCTGGGGGACTTTACATTCTTTTTCCCCCCAAACTTGGCTCCGCTAGGGGGGCGATAATCAACCATGGTTCGGGATGTTCAACTTATATGTACACAATAGCTCTGATTAATAGAAGGGTAGCCAAAAGATGTCATTTTTAATCTCGTCAAACTCACAGAGATTTCAGTCTATTTTAATAGACTTTTAGTTTGAGTCGTAAAATTGATTTTACGGCGGGTTATTGAATAGACAATTAACCTTTAAATGGTATTGTTTTTCCCAGGTATAGGTGATTGCGTTTAAGAGAGTCCGCAGACTCTACACAGATGAAAAGGTTGAGACATATAAACACTCTAAGGGCGCAAGCCTTACGAGGATACCATGAGCTAATCTATAGTTCGACTGCTATAGGTGGAAAAAAAAAGAACGGGTAAAGACCCATTCCATAAGATTTATTTAAGTAATAAAATTTAGAAATTCATTTCGGCTGCTTGGACTCTTTCTACTTGTTTCTTCTTAACAACTAAAAGAATTTGGCAAAGCATTATACCGCCGATGAATACCATTAAGCCACCGATACGAGCAGGGCTTTGTAATACTACTTCGGTGTCTTTTTGTCCGAAACCACCAACGTTGGGGTTGTTGGTTAAGGGTTCACCAGCAGCAATTTCTTGTCCTTGACTTACAATCAATTCAGGACCAGCAGGAATGGTGTCAACTACAGTATCTTCACCAGTTTTGATTGTTACTTCGTAGCCTCCTATTTCTGTTTCGCTAATGCTAGCAATTGTTCCAGCTACAGAAGCTTTAACTTCATTATTATTGCTAGGGTCGCCTGTAGGATAAACTTGTCCTCTTCCACGGTTAGCACCTAAGTGAACTTGGAACTTACCGAAGTTGACATTTTTATCAGTGCTTGGGTCGGGAGCAAGTACAGGGAAGACAATCTCTTGATATTGATCTCCTGGTAAGGGACCTACTATATATACGTTTTCTTGGTCTTCTCTATATTTTTGGAAATATAGTCCGCCGACTTTTTCCTTCATTTCTTCGGGAATGCGGTCTTCTGGTGCAATTTTGAAGCCTTCGGGGAGCATTAATACTGCACCTACGTTTAAACCGCCTTTAGAGCCGTCTCCTAAGACTTGTTGACTCTCTAAGTCGTAAGGAATTTTTACTACTGCTTCAAAAACGCTATCAGGTAATACTGAGTGAGGTATTTCAATTTCTGCGGGTTTCTGCGCTAGGTGACAGTTAGCACATACAATTCTACCTGTAGGTTCTCTAGGAGTTTCAGGAGCAGTTTGCTGCGCCCAAAAGGGATAGGCGGATGCTGCTTGGGGTACAGCTAAATCACTAGCTAAAAATATAGCTAAAGTTGCGATCGCCAGAATGACTGTTTTGGTTACAGTCTCTTTTACAAAACGTCTTACTGCTAATGGTGCAGGTATTCTCATCTCTCTTGTCAACAATTTTCAAATTCCAAAAAATTACTAATAGCTTGGTTGGGGAAATTAGGCCCACCAAGGTTTATCTCCAGTACGGAAATCGGTTTCTGACCAAGTGCTAAATACTAGCTTGTCGTCTTCGGTCACATCTGCATGAGCTAGTGCTAAGGAAAGGGGTGCAGGTCCTCTTACTACTTTACCTGTTGCGTCATACTGAGAGCCATGACAAGGACACATAAACTTGTTTTCACTAGCATTCCAAGGAACAACACAACCTAAGTGGGTACATACTGCGTTGATTCCGTAGTTGGCGATCGCTCCATCTTCTTTTACTACTACGTAAGTAGGATCGCCTTTCAGTCCTTGAGCTAATTGGCGATCGCCAGGAAGATGATCTTTTAAATACTCACTAACAATAATGTCATTACCTAGTGCATCTTTAGCAGTCACGCCAGCACCAGCACCACCGCTAGAAGGAGGAATAAAGTATTTTACTACTGGATATAATGCTCCCAAAGCTACTCCTGTGATTGAGCCAAAGGTGAGCAAGTTCATAAATTGTCTGCGCCCTAAATCTGGGACATCAGAAGAGCCTGAAATTTGAGCCATAACTAAACGTCAATTGTATATTTTTGTAAACTAAGATTAAGGACAAGGTAATTGTATATGATGCTTTCTGCTGGATGGTTAAATCCCGATAAATGAATCTTTAGCAGAGTTGCAAAGTTTCTTGTCTTTAGAAAGATTAACAACTACTGTATTAAATTATTACAGAATTTGAGTCCCGATCCCTCCGAAAGACTATGAATCAGCCAAAAAAAATTTAATTGATGGTTTATAGGAGAGATAAGAAGATTGCAATATTGGGGGATACAGAGCTTACAAGGTTTTTTAATTTAATTTTGGAATAGAGGCAATTTTTAAGAACTAATTATGACAGGACAAGAGTTAAGGGGTATTTTACGGGAAAAATGGGGCTATTCTTTTGATGTTCAGTTAAGGAAGGTCAAAGATAAGATCTATGTTCAAGTGATGTGGCGTTATCTAGAGCAAGCTTCTTTTCCTCTATCAGAAACAGAGTATCTCGAACATTTAGATGCAGTTGCTAATTATCTCAATGCTTGGGGTGGAGTGGAGCAAGTCAAAGAATTCATTGTTAAAACTCGTGAAAAACCCCGTTTAGGTAAGGCTGTTAGTATTCCCCTAGACTTGGGGGAACGGGCTTCAGAGTGGATTATTGATTAGTGGTTAGTGGTTAGTAGTTAGTGGTGAGTGGTTGGGGGTTATTAGTACTTTTGTTTTAAGTTTTTCTCAGTAGTTACTTCTAGTTGTGAATCAGTATTTTTGACTATTATTGACAAGTTATAAGTATTTTAAACAAATAATTGATTAAAGCTTCATTTTACTAGCAAATAAGTTTATTTAAGGTTTAAAATTAATACATACTATTATTTGCTGCGTATTTAGTTACATAATCAGTCAAAAAATTGAGAATGACCCATACAAGTTTCAAACCACAATCTATAACAAGAGTAATAAGCTCAATACCTCTTTGTTTAAGTTTTGCTTTAATTAGTACTCACTCAGCAAAAGCTCTAACCATAACACCTACAAGTGATGGAAACACTTTAGTGGAGACTATTACGGGTTCTGGAATTACTATTGATCGATCATCAATTAACTTTATTGGAGCGAGTGGTTCATCAGGTACTTTTAGCGACGGTTTGGCTTCGGGAATTGGTATCGAATCAGGAATTATTTTAACTACTGGTCAGGCTTCATCTGCTATCGGCTCTAACACTTCTGATGTTACTACAACTGTTAATGGTGTTGCTGGAGATAGTGATCTAGATGCTCTTAGTGGTGCGACTACTTCTGATGCGTCAGTTTTAGAGTTCGAGTTTGAATCTACAGGAGGAGATGTCTTCCTACAGTATGTTTTTGCTTCAGAAGAGTACAATGAATTCGACAGTGCGCCCTCTAATGATGTGCTGGCTTTCTTTCTAGATGGAGAAAATATTGCTCTAGTTCCAGACACAAATACTCCTGTTTCTGTTACTACTGTCAATGATGGTAATTTCTTATCAGGGGACGATCATTCCCAGTTCTACAACAATAATGACATTAGTGATGGGGGACCATTTTTTGATATCGAATATGATGGTTTCACTGATGTGTTTACCGCCAAATTCTTAGGGTTAGCTCCTGGCTCTCATACACTTAAGTTAGCTATTGCTGATGGATTGGGTGATGGTGCTATTGATTCAGCAGTGTTTATTGCTAGTGGTAGCTTAACTGATAATGATGGTGACTCTACTACTGTTCCTGAACCAACTTGCATCTTAAGTCTATTAGGGATGGCATTTGTTGGCTCGACTGCTTTGAGTAAAAGAAAAAAAGTAGCTTAGATTTCAGAGAGCTTTAGTCTAGTAGCGGATTTAATAGACAAAGCTGTACAATCTTTGACAAGATGTCAAGGAAAATAACTCAATGCGACCAGGAGAATTTGCCAAGCGAATTGGAGTAAGTGTCAAAACTCTTCATCGATGGGATGAAACAGGAAAATTACCTGCTAAACGAATAGTTCTAAGCTTGTGAACTACACTTACTTAAATAAACTTTAGCAAAAAACAGTTTATTTCTTCTAATGATAAGATTGACCAGGGTTTCCGCCCTTAAAGGATGAATTGTGAGGGATGAATTATCAGGGGTCGCTAGACTTCGTCGCCCTTCACCGAACGCGCACCTTCGGTGAGAGGAGTGAGGAAAGTTTTTCCCACTTATTTATAGTCTATTGATATTTCCCGATCCTTTATCCGTTATCCCTCGTATCCCCAAACCCTCATCCTTATTTTGAGTTTCTTCTTTTATCTAATTGGCGATAGACATCACGGATATCTACATTGTGATGAGCTAAAGCTACTAGGGTGTGATAGAACAAGTCTGCTACTTCAGATGCAATTGCATCTTGGTCATCATCTTTACACGCCATAACTACTTCTGCGGATTCTTCCCCAATTTTTTTCAGAATCTTATTATCTCCCCCTGCAAATAACTTACAAGTGTAAGAACTTTCTACGGGGTGTTTTTGGCGATTGCGAATTACTTTAAATACTTCTGATAAAGTATCTGCTGGAGGAGTATCTTTACTATCTGCTACTTGATGGAAACAGCTTCTTTCTCCTGTATGACAAGCAATGTCTCCTATTTGTTCGATAGTTATCAGCAACGCATCACTATCACAGTCGTAACGAATACTCTTCACTTTCTGAATATGTCCTGATGTTGCGCCTTTATGCCATAATTCTTGTCGGGAGCGACTCCAGTACCAAGTTTCACCTGTTTCCAGGGTTTTCTGTAAAGATTCTCGATTCATCCAAGCCATCATCAACACTGTACCATCGAGATAGTCTTGTGCGATGGCTGGTACTAATCCTTGTTCATTGTAGCGGATTTGATCTAAAGGAATTACTTGAGATAAAGACATTATTATGAGCGAGATTGTTTAGCGGACTGGATACCTTATTGACATTCTGCGCCTCTTTAGAGCCCAGATTCTTGGTTCAACGAGTCTCCATAACCCAGCAGGTTTTCACCAACTGAGCTAGAGGAAGTCTCTCCCCAAGCGTGAGTTAGGGCGTGCCCCGCCCTACGCAACCCTCGTTGCAAAATAATTATGGCTGACTCAATATCTCGATGTTCTTGATGCCCACAAGTACATTGATGGGTTCGAGTTGATAGAGTTTTCTTCACCAATCTCCCGCATTTAGTACACTCTTGACTTGAGTAGGCAGCAGGAACAGGAATGGCTATCTTACCATATTTACTGGCAAAATACTCTAGCCAAGTCCGAAACTGATACCAGCCAGCGTCATTAATTGATTTAGAGAGCTTTCCTATCTTTACCATGTTCGCTATTCTTAAATCTTCATAGGCTATCAAATCGTTAGATTGAATTAAGCGGAGTGCTAATCTTTTAGCGTGTTCTTTTCGCTGCCTACTTACTTTTAAGTGTTTGCGAGCATAACGGTTTAGAGCTTTCTTATAGTTGTTGGTTTGGGGTTGTCCTTTGCGGAATTTTTTAGATTTTTGACGATTTAAACGATTAAGCTGCTTTTCTCCTGTGCGATAAAACCTAGGGTTAGGCTCTTGATGTTTGTTGCTGTCAGAGTAAAAATATTCTAAGCCAACATCTAGACCTACTGCTTTTTTAGTAGGAAGTGTGTCTATTTGAACATCCACAGAAACACAAAATTGACAGTAATAACCATCTGCTCGCCTAATTAAACGAACTCTTTTAATTTGTTTCTCGTCATAGAAAGCTAAATCCCAAGTACCAACCAACTTAAACTTACCGATATTATTTTTGTCAGTAAATTGAATATGTTTTGGATCTAAAAGTTTCCAACACTGAGTTTTAAACTCAACAGAACGACTGTTCTTTTTAAACCGTGGATAACCTTTTTTACCTGGTACTTTCTTTTTGCAATTGTCATAGAATCTAGCTATGGACGACCAAGCTCGTTCAGCACTAGCTTGTCTAGACATAGCGTTAAGTTTGCTGGCAAACCAATACTCTTTAGCTAACTGTTTTGTGTACTTGCTTAAGTCAGCACGAGATACTTTTGAATTGTCCATCCAAAATCTAACGCATTTATTTCTAATAAATTGCGCTGTTCGGATAGCTTCATCAATAGCTTTATATTGGTGTTGTTTGCCTTTTAACTTAAACTCTAGAACAATCATAACTATATACTAACACACTCAGCATATAATTCGCCTATGACGGTGAATAAATAGGGCGCAAGTTCCTTGCGCCCGTACATAATTATTAAGTATTAAGTATTAAGTATTACTCCCTCTGCTACCCCTACTCCCTATTCCCTACTCTCCCACTCGCGAAGTGACAAGCGTTGGTCTAGCTTCGCGACGAGTTGGGTCTCCCGAATCACTATTCCCCATTCCCCATTCCCTTATAAAAACATGAATAATCAAAATTGGAATGTTCAACAGTATAAAGAAAGTGCGAGTTTTGTTCCTCAGTTGGGAACTCCAGTAATGGAACTTTTAGCACCGCAAAAAGGAGAGAAAATTCTCGATCTTGGTTGTGGCGATGGAAAACTAACTCTAGAAATAAAAAAATGTGGATGTGATGTTCTGGGTATCGACTCCAGTATAGCAATGGTTAATGCAGCTAAACAACTAGGTTTGAATGCACAGATTTTAAATGGTGAAAGTTTAAATTTTAATCAAGAATTTGATGCTGTATTTAGTAATGCTGCTTTGCATTGGATGACTAATTCACATCAAGTAGCAGCAGGAGTTTATCAAGCATTAAAGCCCAAGGGAAGATTTGTGGGAGAATTTGGCGGAAAGGGAAATATTCAAGATATTGTAGTTACAATGTCAGCAATTTTTCAAGAATTTCCTGAATTTGGAGAATTTAATAATCCTTGGTATTTTCCTTCAGTTGCAGAATATTCTAAAGTGTTAACAAAAGCAGGGTTTAATATGGAATATATCGAATTAATCCCACGACCAACCCCTCTTAGTAATGGTATTACTCCGTGGTTGAAAATTTTTGCTAATGGTATTACGAATCATTTAAACAAGGAACAGCAAGAAATTTTTATCAAGGAAGCAGAAACTAGATTATATCCTTTGATTTTTTCAGAAACTCAAGGTTGGGTTGCTGATTATGTTCGCCTTAGATTTAAAGCAATTAAGAATCCTTAGAAAGGTAAATACTGAAATTTAATACAAGTAGTTAGAGATCAATAAAAACAACTATATTAAGAAGCATGAAACAACTATTCTAGGGTTCATTCATGAATTATACCAATTATCGAAACTAACTAAATACATGAGAAATTACTTTTTATTAGAAAAAAGCTCCCAAACCCTTGTTTTATCTGTTAGCTGCTCCCTGTTGCCTGTTGCCTATTGCCTTTTCCTCTACTAAGTCTCTTATTACTTTTGAGAAATGATATTACCCCTACTAACTACTATAAGGGCGCAAGCCTTTAAAGATAAGGACGCACGCCTTTAGCTCCTACACAAATAATTAACTTTATTTGTGTCCCAATAGCCATAAGTTATCGTTTTAATGTCAATGAATTATATTAATCTCGAATCATACCAATATTTTTTAGTAATTGACCTGGAAGCTACTTGTAGTAGTAAAAAAGAAATAGCTCCACAAGAAATGGAAATTATCGAAATTGGCGCAGTAATGGTAGAAGCTAAAAATCTGAATATTTTAAGTGAGTTTCAAACCTTTATTAAGCCTGTTCGCCATCCGATTTTGACGGAATTTTGTACCGAATTAACGTCTATTACTCAAGAACAAATAGACAAAGCACCAGATTATCAAGAGGCGATCGCAATTTTTAAGCAATGGCTATATCAATATTCTAATTTTATCTTTGGTTCTTGGGGGGATTATGACCGTAAACAGTTTCAACAAGATAGTGATTTTCATCAGTTACCTTATCCTATTAGTAGTGGACATATTAATCTTAAAAAACTATTTTCTACTAATCAAGGATTTAAAAACCGTTATGGTATGGCGCAAGCTTTAAAATTAGCAGGAATCAAATTAGAAGGTACTCATCATCGTGGTATTGATGATGCTAAAAATATTGCCCAACTAATGCCTTATATTTTAGGAAGAAAAAAAATCAATTCTTAGAAAAGTAATAACTTGTCTGCTTCAAGATCAATATTAGGAAAAGAAACTGTCTGGTAATGACGTACTGCCGGGGGTTTCTTGCCTAGATAAGTGCCGAGCCTCCAAATACCAATCTGCGAGGATTGGAAGCCCGTACTCTATCCGTTATAGATTCGATAGCGTCAAATATAATAATTGAACCTCTAAGACTAACTCTGCAAGTATAGTCTTAGATTCTGAAGACAAATCACCTTGTCTCCCATTCCTTAAAATCCAATAATTCTAGTTGAATGTATTTGATTTTATTAGGATTACCAGACTCACTAACCAACGTCGGTGATAACTTCCTCTTGGGAGAATCTGTTGATTCAGATTTGGTCGTAACTTTCGGGCTGACCACCCGTAGGGTATCTATACCAAGCTTTTCTTTCCCACGTTGCGCCAATACA
>JAAUYH010070027.1_pt1 | contig 34642 bp, 22 predicted proteins | sample 7278061 | NCBI WGS metagenome assembly JAAUYH01 (sample SAMN14350203, study PRJNA611818) | marine sediment metagenome | isolation source: surface marine sediment (0.6m) | place: French Polynesia: Moorea | collected 2018-08 | reverse complement strand
GTTCGTCCAGATACAGTTCATTCCTGCACTGAAAGTATGGATGCGCTCAAACATTCTATCGAATCAGTCCCAAATGTATACCCTTTACCACAAACTTCATGGGTCCAGCTTTCTTCATGATTCCTTGTAAAACATCACTCTTAGGCACAAAGATTGATCTATCTCATTCAACATCATATGAAATTAGTATCACGCAACATCGGTACGGAACATCTCAACTAGAACTCGGGCAGACCATTAATTGAACGTATCGAGAGTTATGGATCGTAATCACGCTACGCACGAATCAACAGTTTCACCAACATTGATAACTATTTTGCAGACCCGATAACATAATCAAATTTCTATCGCAGTATGAAAACGAATCACTTGTCTGACACGAGAACTACTTTTTACGGAAATTTTGCTCTTAGTACCATGTCATTTTCTGTTCTCCATGACATGAGAAAAAATTTTTTGATTCTTGATACAGCAAACAAGTTATGCTCCTAGAATATTATCAGGAAATTTATTCTGAGTTCATTGCATCGATGGTTACAGTAGTGCGTTCCCTTTCGCATACAAATAGAACTCACGTAGACCCATGTGAACGTATTAATCGATGTAATGATGAATCACGGCAGCTGAGGATGTTGACTTTCAATTAGAAGCAGATGCGATGTACTCGAAATTCTGAGTTATGTGAACCAATCTTGATAAATTGCCGTCGAATAATGTGCCACATAGAACAGCTATCGTCTGGCAATTCAGGAAGGCAAAATCCAACCAATTCTTTCAAAATATATCCTGAGGTTCTGGGACAGACGTCATTCGTTTTCAGCACTCAAAGGAGGTACTAAAAATTTTCCTTATGTTCGCATGTAGACTTTTGAAAAATAAAAAACCCAGGGTGCTCTCTTCTAACTAATCTGCTCACAATGTCTGTGAGTGCTCTATGAAATTCAATACCATTGTGTTCGCATGCAAATTGATATGCGTCTTCTTCTGAGGACCCACAATAAAGAACAGAACCTGAAAAGCTCCTTCTTCTTTGCATGGAAGCAGCAAGTAAGCTCCAACTTTACACTGTCGTACATTTAAACATATTTATTCGTCTCGACTTTTCCGAATAAGAGCAAGTTCATTAGATTCAAATTTATAAGAACTCTGCAAAATAGTAGACATTTATAAACTCTTTTTCGCTTTCTATGCATCACCTGAGATGCATGCATACTTTAAATGTTAGTCTGGCGTGAGTTTCAATCAACACATCAAGTTTGATACACTTCTGAGTTTTCTTCTTCAATTATGAGGCGAAGAGGTTGTGAGCGTGAATTTCGCCGTCATGGGCTTGACATGCCAATTTTTGCAAACGGAATACCGTATAAAGGTAAATATTGGAGGATGACTCGATAATAGAGTCGAACTGTTATCGATTTTTCGCGGTAGTTTTCATTGTTGCTGGCCCCGTTCTTTTTGAGATTATTCTGATAATTGTAAGACTTTAAAATTTTTATGGAAAATCAAATAATTTTCGACTCTCCTACTTTCGGTAATTCGAACACTAAATATCCTTCTGGATTCATGAGTTAATAATGGTTGAATCAAGAAAGAAATGAACACAGTCCTTGGAGTTTCACTTCTCCAGCATGATTTTTAATGCGCTCATTCAGGAAAATCATAAACTAGAACCAATTCATCAAATGTACTGAACAAGTTCTAATACTGCTTGCTCAGAAATTATAAAGCTCTGATTCATTTTATTCGAACTGGAATCATGGTTTTAATTGGGCAGTCCACAGAAATAGAAATGTTCGGATTGCCACCCTTATTGAAAGGTAAGTAATATTGTAAATTCTATTTGTCTAGTTGTTTTAGAGCAATTCGCTTTATCCCAAAACATGATTTATCGCGAGGTGCGCTCTGTAACGAACATAATCTTAACATTTTTGTCATTGTAATCAATATTTTGTCTTTCATTAATTGCAATGTCCATAGCTTAAATAAATTGAACATATTGCTCGTAGTTTTACTTTGAGTTCTAAAAACCTGCATGTCTGTTCTTAGACAGAGTAGCCCTATTCTCTTCATCGCTTACTGTTCCTTAACTCATTCTAAACCACGAACTCCTTTAAAAATTCTTGTGCCCGATTGAAACCCCATTTTCTCTTGAGTGATCCTGCGAAAAGTCTTTCTTTTCATTTTCTCAAAAGCACTTACAGTTAAACTAAATCGAATGTAGTTAGCTAATTCTAAAGTTCTCTCACTATTTACAGCTACTAGATTCGCCACAATCAATATTTACGATTAGTTCATATCTGCTTGATTCATGAATTGCTATCAGAAGTTGCAAGTTCTAACTCAAAATGCCTTCCGACCGAAGCCCAGGAACTATATGTAAATTTATGTGTCAGCAGTGTTCCCCTCTGTCGCCAACCAACTGAACCGGTACATAACACAATCCATATGGAATTTAGCGAAAATGATTTCTGTTGCTGCTGAAACAAGAACATACAAATGAATAAGTTGTTATCAACCAAGCAATAATTTACCCGTAATAGGACGAGGCTATTGTGCAGCGTCAAGATTCGAATTGGCGGCTACTTTTTCCACAGCTTCATTCACCTCTTCCAAGGCTATAGTCTTATCATCAAGTTGAATTCCGGCTTGGGCTATTTGTTTGTCCAACTCATCTCTAACGAATTGTTAGTATCGGAGCACAGAAGCAAATGTACAAAGAGGTAAACGAACCGAAACTGTGCCATCGCGCTGAGTTTTCCCAGTGTAACATTATTCGCATCGGAGCACGACTCTCTACATAATGTGTGTCAGTCTATGAAAGCGCCACCGTACGCTCGACAAGATAACTTACAGGACTTGCAGCGTGGTATGTTCCGGATTTCGTCCACGGTCTATCGCATCCAACACATCGAGTGGTACGGTTTGTGTCGTTTCGCGTGCTCGCTCATCGATAGTGTCCAGGTCACGCACCAGTTCGTTGCTGTGTGTGTGTGGTTAGTTGATTGGTTGGTTGGTTAGTGTTCAGCAGATCCGAATGTGCGAAATGCCGAATAACGTACACCTTAGCGAACAACAAGTCCTGCGAATCGTACTGAAAATCCACCGCAAGTGATGCGAGGCCTGATAGTGTCTCACATGCAGTGAGCAGTGCGCTTTCTAGGGAGAGCAGCGCTTCGTTGTTCCCGCTCTGGTTCGTTCCGCCCGCCTCCATGTTTGCGGTGCATTCCGTTCGACAGCTGTCCACATATATGAATAATGAATAAATTTTGAGGGCATGGAATATCAGACCGATATTTCGCAGATTCGCCACTGAACATAATTTACAAGTTAACATCGCGTTTACAACAAACATATTACGATGCTATAACTTAGAACGAAATCAGACCACGACATAAACATGACTACCCACCAATAACGCTACTCTCGCCATCTCTGTCTATCAAATCGCCTATTTCCGCCATCAAAGCAATACTGGAAGCGTCTATCGAAGTGGGTCAAGTGCTTGTCTCTACTGTAACATCATGGCATTTATGGGCGACCTGAGCTACCATTTCAACTTCTTCTTGATCAAAGAATAGACTGCAGAATGGATTAGTTACGACTCCAGATTGTTAGAGTGAACGAGATCCCGATATCCCGGACACCAACTTGTTTCGTGAAACCGATCACGTGTCGATCGGTTCCGAGGTGATGTTCACACCCCTTCCAATTGATTGATGATGGAACGAACCGCCAACTCGCCAGTAGGATCGAACTCGTGGCCACTTCAACCCAATTTATTGAGTTTCCATATCCCAAACGAAAACTTCGACGATGGCTACATCCAAGTTAGCTCCACGAACCAAGTGTCATCGAAATGGACAGTGCAAGCTCATGCTTGTCTTCACGTACAAAAACGAGGAGGAGTTTCTGTGAAGTGACGGGGAGGAATAAGGGTTGCCATGATCCAATCTGGGTGTGCCGAGCTGGACTCGCTTGCACAGGACCGAGACGTAGAGAAAAGTGCATTGTGTTCATGAAGACTAGACAGAAATGTGTCAAGGACCCGTACTGGGTGTGCGCTCGAGGACTGACGCGTGAAGGTGGATCGAAGAAGAAATTCGGGAAGCGTGTGGGGGCGTCGACGCTCTCGAAGAAGTTGAGAAAATGCGGCAAGTACAATAAGCATGTGCAAATTTGGGAAGAAGTACAATAAGTTCAAGTGGTGCCAAAAGTTGCACAAGCTAAGCAGGAAGAAGTGATTCTTCAATTGAATGTGAATTTATCAACTTCTAGAGTTACTTTGTACAGTAGTGCGAGTGCGAGCGATTGTTACCCAGTGGGGATGCTGATGTGAGTAAACAGAATCGATAACGACTTGATGTTGATGAGCAGGTCCGAATCAATACTAAGATCGCAGAAACGGGGGACTTCCTTTGTGGCTCACTAACCGACAACATCTCACCATCACAGTGAATCTGAGTGAGTCGGATCAGGGAACCGATTAATACTGCAAAGTGTAGAACTGTTGGAGGTTTATGAATAGCAATTAGAAGGGCTCTAGCTCCAACCAGACGGTGTTTCAATGAACAAAGAGGATGATATTTGATCCAACATGGCCAGGTCAAGATTAGCTTTCGAGTAAGTTTATCATCCATACAACACCGCTTCAACACATGATAGTAGGATGACTGTGTCCTCATTTACTGTGCTATAAAAAAGTGTCCCGGTGTTGACTGACAGGCACTACTGCCAGTACAGTAGGGACTGTCAGTAAGGATTGTGATATTCATCGAGTGAAAGTGAGCGTGAGTTTACTGCTGCAGTAAACCCTTGTCTTCGGCGTAATGCGGTTTCAGGCAGGCCGCTGATGCCAGAAGTGCATGGCGAGAAGAAGAAAAATTGAGTTTACTGCTGGCTCTTCCGGACAGGCTTTGCACGAAAGGAATCGGAGCCATACCACCTTCCCAACCTCAGCAACGCAGCAACAATTACTTGGTCAAACCACGGCCAGGCGCGTACATCATTTGCTTGACTCGCTCCAAAGTTGGCAAATCCTTCGCATATGCGACATCATCTTCTACAGCTTGCATTGCAACTGCATGCGCAATTTCTGCAGAAATGTCCAACAATTCCTCTAGCGGCGGATACACACACGACACAGCGAGCTGCTCATCCTTCACGAGTTCGGCGAGACGTCGCGCCGCGGCGAGGATCATCGTATCTGTGACATGTCGCGCTTTACAGGCAACAATACCCAATCCGAGACCCGGGAACACATATGCGTTATTTCCTTGTCCAGGAACGAGTGTACGGTCGCCAATAGTAACAGGGTCGAATGGAGAACCAGAGGCGAACACGGCATCTCCATTGGTCGCCTTGTACGCCGCTTCAGCTGTGCATTCGGCCTTTGACGTAGGGTTACTCAATGCAAAAATCAAGGGACGGCGTTGCAATGACGCCATCGCCTCCAAAACTTCCGTGTCGAACGCGTTGTAGATCGTGGAAACGCCAATGAGACCAGTGGGTTTCAACAGTCTTACCATACCGGCGATTCCGTTCTTCGCCTCTGCCTTCACTTCGTCGCTCACTTTGTGTGCAAATGTCTCCTTCTCCGGTGTCAAGTTACCTCGTCCTTTATAAATGAGTCCCTTGCTGTCCATGAAATAGCAACGTTTTCGGGCATCAGCTTCGTTAACACCTTGACGTACTAATTCTTGTACGATGAGATTTGCGATACCAATACCGGCACTACCGGCACCATAAAACAGGAAAGTGTGTTCATTGAGGCTGCTCGGAACGCCATCCATTCGTAAAGCGCTCAACATGCCCGCAAGTCCCACGGCCGCAGTTCCCTGGATGTCATCGTTGAAAGTGCAATACTCATCCTTGTACTTGTTCAACAATCGGAGTGCGTTTCGATTAGCGAAATCTTCAAACTGAATCAAGCAGTTCCTACCGAACACCTTCTTGGCCGCTTTCATGAACTCATCGATGAACGCATCATATTCCTCCCCACGAACTCGCTTTTGGCGCAAACCGATGTAGTAATTATCATCGCGAATCGAATCGGTATCACAACCCAGATCGAGGGTAACCGGGAGGCATGCAGACGGAGAAATTCCGCCACAAGCCGAGTACAATAACAATTTTCCTACGGGAATGCCGTGACCATTCGCAGAAAGATCACCCAACCCGAGGATGCGCTCGCCGTCGGTTACACAAATAACCTGAACGTCAGGAAATTCCGATTTGTAATTGGCGAGAATTGTCTCAATTGAGCCTGCACGGTCGACTCCGAGCCACAATCCACGTGCGGGAATGGACAGGTGAGAATAGTTCAAACATGCGGTTCCAACCGCGGGCGTGTAGATCATGGGAAGAACGGAGCGCAGGTCATGTTGAGCGGTGGCGAAAAATAGCTCTTCATCGGAATTCAACACCCACATCAACGCCTCGTAACGTACAAGCTCGCGCTCTTTCCCGGCGCCCGGAGCATTTTGCAGCGCTAGAAGGGTACGCTTCACGTCCTGGAGTAGGGTGAGAGGAGGACCGGCTGGCACGCGTCCGTGCAAGTTGTGGGTATCGCGGTGGGCGGAAGTGGTACGACGATACACCATAGTGATAGTTACTTACGAGACGAATTGTTCAGGGGAGTTCACGGAACGAGTTAAGCGAACTGAAGTAGAAGTGAGATCGAGGGGTAATAGGGATGACGGTATATTTCGTAGGGCCAAGAAGGCGAATGATGCCCCGCAAGGTATCGCGTATTGGCAATGATAAAGAGCGGGAGTGCACAAGGAGCATCCGACAATTGAGTGGAACCAGCACAATGAGGGTTTGCTGTAAGAAATTGATGCGGTGTCATGCGAAACCGTTTCTTATCCAATCAAGCTACGACTTATAGCCAGAGGTCCACCCACCTGAGACTTGGCAGTAGATGATTCGTAAAAATGTCATCTCAAAACAGCATGGCCTGTGGATCAGCACACAAAGTCGTAGGAAATTGGCGACGCGTCATCAATGAACTGTCTGAAATTAGGGACTTGCGATTAAGATGCCTTCATTTTCTTCCGTCGACATGTCGGGGAGAGCGACTACGATGACAGTGGATACCCCGGGTGTAGGATTTCAACACGCTGTCACAACGGGATGGACTATTTCGTCGCAAGCAGCTATTGTCAGGTTCTTGTCCCTGAGGCCGTACGACCGTTGCACTGTACAGCCGCTCGTGCCTCATAGCTATTTTCCTGTTGGACATTCGATACCTGCGCATTCGCATCAGCAACGTTGATGTCTCAGATGTCGCTTTGCACAAATGATGATTCATGTTCAGTCACAACATTCGTGCTATTGAGATAATCAACGATTGTTCTCATTCAAGTTGCCACCCACCCGCAGTACGTCGATATGGCCACAATCAATAATAGATTGGCTTCTTTTCGACGATCGTTTGTAACTTTTCTCACCACTTCAACTTGTTGCGCTTCTTCCCTAGCACAGTATTGACTGAACTTCATCGAAGTCGAAGACAAGGCCGCATCGATGCTCCAATACACTTCATTCCATGGCAGCATACTGTAACCAGTACGGGTCTGCACCTCACTTGTACCCAAGTTTCAGTACTGTAGCACAATGGACCTTATCTTCCCTTTCGGTCCCGGGCAAGTGAGGTGAGAATTAGGGTATGCTTTATACGGTATTGTCGAGGAGAAGCAAAATGAAAACTGTTACACGAAGTTTACTGTAGTAGTTGCGTTTTTTGAGGATCTGTAATAATACCCAGAGCTCGACTTAAAGTACATTTAGTCAAAGATTCGACCCACCTGCGAAGTCATTAGTTCTTTTCATTATAATGTTGTGCTTCACAATGGAACCGATCAACACGTGATCATCTACCCGAACAAGGTCGGCGTACGAGTATGGAAGATCAATCTGATAAAACTGATAATGTACCTTCTTAATCTGTAGTCTATTCTTAGACCGAGATGTAATGCTAAAAATAAAGACGTTTTCCAAGGTTATTACTGTATTGGTAGTGTAATAGCGTATGCGGAAGAAAATGCGAATGTCAATCTCAAGTCACAGTTCATGAGATTACGGTTCATGAATTATTCAGCTCATGCGACGTATTTGTCACTCGGAAGTGTCCAGAGAAGCCATGATCACATGGGCCCAACCTACTCCTTCCTCATGACGTTTTGATCAGATTGAGATCGACTTGTCGCTTGCGGGTGGAATATGGGAGCGTGTTAACGAGAGGAGGATTTGGCTGTGCTCTCGCACAAAAGAACTGCAGCTACTCTACCTTGAGTTCTCACGTATTTGTAATCAGTCTTACACTTGCGTTACATAGCACGGAAGGTAATCCTTGATCATTGTCTAGTTAACCTCACTAGATCACTACAATAGACGAACAGTTTCATGGCAAAAATTTCAGGATGAATTACTGCTCGAATCAATATTTTAAGAAGTAGAGGGATTTCTGCAGACTCTACTAAGCCTAAGAAAGAAACTACAGATTAGAAAAGATTCAAGATAGTTAGACAAACGCAGGCACCAACATATTTCGTGAAAATCATCACGTCTAGCACATACATCTTTCTATTTGGTTTGTCCCCTTGACAGGAGAAGCATTGGAAGCGTCTATCAAAGTCTATCAAAGTGGGTTAGGGGGAGGGGGGGATTGCTGTAGCATCATAATATTTCTGGGCTGCTTGACAGTGAGCTATCATTCCAATTTCTTCTTGGTCGATGTTGTTAGGCTCTCATTTTGAATGAGGTCCTGGTGGACCGGAAGCCAACTTGTTTCTTGAAAACGATCTTGTGTCGATCTGAGTCCGAGCTGATGCACATCCGCCTTGCATTTGATTGATGAGGAAAGGAACCGTCAACTCGTCAGCCGAATTCAATTTTTGGTTACTTAAACTTAACATCTTCTAGCGTTTCCGCATCACCAACGAAAACGCCACTCTAACTAACCAACTCTGAACCGAATCCCCTTGTCTTTGAATTGATGAGGTTCACAATCGTTCTCGCTTTTGCTGTCTTAGCTCCAGAAAGCAAGTGTCATCGAAATACACAGTGCAAAACTCATGCTCGTCGTCACATACACAAACGTGAAAGAATCTGTGTGAAGTTGATGGGGCGGAATCAGGGCTGCCATGATCCACTTTGGGTGTGCCCAGGGGTTGTACCAATAATAACAGTATGGATTGCTTATATTTTTCCAATACATATTGCAATACAATACAAGATAACCCCAGTAAATACTTTATTGCAATACTTTCATTGATACTTGAAATGCACCTTACTTGTTATCGTATCAGGTAGATAATTCGGTATCTTCTCACATACGGCGAGCTACTGAATCACTGTGATATCATCAGCCATGGGGTCATCCAATAGTTGCGCTGCCGAAAAATTATCCGCTTCATATTCTTGGGCCCATCCTCGTTGCACTCTTCAGCTGCAAACGCAGAACTTTCCTTGTCCATTGCCATTGGACTTACAGATAGTAGTGGCATGCGTACTTCTTCACAAACAGATTCCTTACCATTTTGTAGTACAGTATATCTTCGCATGTAAACTGCAATGATACCAACGTAGTGAATTCTTCCTTTTTCCATCCATCAAACATAATTGCTCCCTTCGTTTCTTCCATTTCCTTCTTTATCCGCTCTTCAATAACTTCAGCAAGCTTGAATACAATCTGCTTGAAATATCAAATACCATAAACGGTATCATGACGAGAGAAAGACAGCAATTCTGGGTCATGAACATGACAGAGTGGATACCCAAGCATTATTATTACTCGAAAATATGCGTGCATAGCCTTTTCTCGTTCATTAGCGACCATTCGAGATGGATGGTAGTACATTCCCAACGCAATATCACATTGACGTTTCTGTTCTTCTAGAACATCATGATACGTTTGTATCAAATGAGCTTCATCGCCTTCCGAAAGACACGTCTTCAAATGTTTATAGGCGTTGGAAATCCATATCTTTTGATAAAAGAGTAATCCCTACCAGCAGTACAGAACTGCCCTTTCGGGCATTTGTAAACGTAATGTAGTACTCCATGAATTGGCTGCCCAACCCGTTTCGGAATGACTTCTTTTCGAATATTATCTTTGGGGCGAATAAGGAGCTGAACCACCGCAGTGAATGTGGGTTTCGCTTAATTGGCTCCATTTCGGATGCGTCCAAAATGGCTGATCTCCACATAAATGTATGGTGATCTCCTATAGTAATTTATTACAGTACGTGTACTCGCTAAAATATACTATAAGTGTAACCTAGGGTGCAACTGTGACAGAAATGTGACAGACAGTAGAAGTCATGTGTGCTGCATTTCGCTGAGTATTGGATGATTGACACGTAATTAAATAATTCATGGTTTTAATTCTAGTGATGTTTTCGCGTTCGGCAGAATCCAAAGGAATTTCAAAGAAATTAAAGTGCACTGGAGAGAAGAGTATCAGCTTCCATCATTCGAATGCATAATAACTTTTGGATTGTGCATGAACTTTCTATAAAATTATTGTTTAAGTTCGAAACATTTTTTTGACATAATTTCAATTTAAAAATACTGCTTCATGGTTGTCTTGCTGTTTCATGTAAATGCGAACACTAAAGTTGGATTCCTATGGTAAAATGGAAAGTCACAATGTGCTTGTCGTGCGTTGGTAGGAATCCTAGAATCTAAACTATAGAGAAAGAAAAGCTGAGCACAGGCTGTCAGAGAAATAAAAGTGCCTAGTTTTTGGTAATCAAGGAAGCCAAGGAAAACTATCGCACTTTTGAGTATTTTTCGATCGATTCCAATCGAAATCGGTGAAGTAAACTAATTCTATTACAAATGGTTAATATGGTATAATCTGGGGCTGACTTGTAGTATTATACTATTCAAATAGAAATGCTTAAGTACACGACCCGTCGACGAACAAATGAAATACAAATGTGCACACTTGAATAGTACCGCTTAGATGAGGTAAATGAAAAGACTCAGCTTCGATGATAGAATAAACTACTGTACTACTAAGCTATCAGAGAAAAGTCTCACAACTACACGTAATACATAACAGTAAAAGTACCGGTGAATATCTGTGCTACTATCAGTGACTTGCAAAATTAGGACAGTAACGTAAAGAATTTATTACATTTTGCGTAATCAGTGAAAGCGTTAGACTTAGATGATTGCTGAAAATACTGCTTTATTGAAGGGATGATCAGTATGGAAAGTAGGTTAGATGTTTCTGATAAATTATCTTCTGCAATTCTAAGCTTTATAGCGAGTAGTATATCGACCGATAAGCGGACTACTTCACATGAAATAGAGATTAGTGTGTGCAGAATATGAGCTTCCGCAGTCGTCTACTAATTTTCCAACATAACAGCAGTACTCAGGCATTAAATTCTGTAATTATTCTACTTTTGTTGACAACTTCGCTACACGGATACAATTAGGCGTAAACAATACCGATCAATTTAATCTTATTAGATCTTATGGAATACACTGAAATTTTATAATTCATGTATACCCGTAAAATCCAAAATGAGATTGGTATAGTTCTAAGTAAATTAACTTGCAATTTACGTTAGCGAACCAAAAATGAAATTCAAGGACGAAGAATCGATCGTTCTGGCGTATTTGCAGGAGTTTTTACAAGAAATAATAGAGGTTATCTATCTATAAGTGAACTCCTCAATTTCCTGGATGCTTCTAGAAAATTGAGTATCGATTACTACATTTCTTTTCAAATTGGCAGATGCTTCTGGATGTCATCACTCAGACACAATTACATAAAAATCATGAAAGCATGAATGGGATGCAGCCTTTTGATTCATTCTACACTTTGCATCCTGCCCGAAATTTTATCTCTAACTGTTTCAAGTAGTTGGGATAAGTTTTGTAGGATAATAGAGCAAAAAAGAGGGATGAATCAATACATTACTGTTCAAAAATCTTGCACTAATTTATAGAGTTTGGGTTTACAGTCGATGCAATATTTTGATCCTTTCAGAAATTCGAATAACGAATCATCTTCTGTCAAGATGGTTTCGATCAATGAATAAGCAGATTCATGAGAATGCATGTCGCTAAATGGCACCAACACAGAAACCCTACAATACAGTATTCAAAACACTGAGTATAAGTGCAGTAGATTCTATCTTTTCTATCACAAATGTCACGGGTGGCAGTAAGCAAGATTTCATGAAATAGTTCAGCGGAAAATCTGGTAACCACCACTACGAATTTTCTAAAATATTCAATACTGAATAATGACCGGGATCACTTAGTTTTGGATCAAATCATCCTTTCAAGCAGCAGCATCTATTAGAATTCTACAGATGGGAAAAGCCCAAGACACTCATTGTACGTGAACAAATTCTTATTTGCACGAGCGTAACTTTTTTAGTATGTGGCCTTGGAATATTCAAGTTTTTTTGCGAACTCGATTTATCAATAAAGAATAGGGAATTTGCCTTTTGTCAGCTGCTTATCCGGCAACCGAGAATTTCAGAAAGATTAGAAATGAGGGAGCTGTGAAATGTCATGGTACTGAAATTCCATTGATTCGAACAATCTGCTGGGCTGTGCACAATACGAACCAAGGTATACCAATTCAATCATCAAGTTTTATACGTTCTGAGTAATTTCGGAATCATCCCAATGTTTGCCAATGATTTGCCTTAGTGTTTGATAGTGCATAATACAAAATTTTGGATATTTCTGTTCAACTCGTATTTCATTACTCATACGCAACTTATATAATTCAACTACTTCACGGCCATTTTATTGATTCATGGGTAGTTTTCTTGAGAATGTCGTAGATAGTACTCTTGATGATTGATATGAAATCAGTATACTAGTACAATCAATTTAGTTAACGAACCAAAACGTTTTATACTACGCGGAACATTAATTACACAATAAGAAGAAAACGAAAAGAGTGAAACAGACGATGGAATTGTATTCAGTTAATAATGTCAAATGATGGTACTCTGAGAAATGTGGCATTCCGGAACCGAGCGCAAATTCTCTAAGGTCGTGGATTCCTTGGTGTAATACATTGGACAATCGGATTACACGAATAACAACATGACATGTCAAGACATGTGTCCTAGAGAAGCAAGACTGCAAGCGATGTATCGAAGTGTATCAAATGTAATTTGTTAACCCGCATGCTCGAGGTACTGCAAAAATCGTGCTGCACAAAGTATTTCTCTTGGTACCAATCTTGGAAACAGGCAATGGCACTCGAAAGAGTTTCGAGCCAGGATGGCGTTGAGTTGGTTTCTCTTCCGGAGGCTCTGATCTACTGTGTTTGCAAAACTGTTTCGAAAATCCTCCATGACTTGATGATAGCCACCTCAGCTGCAAGTGAGTACATTTATTTTCGTACAGCTCCAGTAAATGATGGGAACAACGATTATCTAGTTGCAATGTAGCGGCAGTTGATTTGTCGACAGGTAAAGAATTATGTACATCGAATAACTTTCTAAGAATGCACGTCAGTGTAGTTATTATAGAATGACAGCAAACGGTAAAAGCACAACTGATAGACGATAGTGACACTGTGGGACTCGTATGCCTTGTAGAGGGACGGATGGTACGTGAAGTCTCGCAGCTCGGACGGCGGTTGCCACTGCCGCCAACATGGGTGGACAGCGTGGCTTTCTACACCGACTAATCAAGTACGATGTGCGCTGCATGTGGCGTTTGGTGCGGGTCGCAGACGCTAGCAGCCATTGTGACTTAACATGCATAATCTGAAAATACGAAACCTAGTGTTGAGGCAAAATTGGCATATCGTATTATGACTTTAAGTCATACGAATCAATTTCGCCATTCTTGCCGTCATCTAGCGTAGAAAGCACTTATTTTCCTGTCGTGCCGAATCTAATGTTTTGATATCCCTACAGCATTTCACGCACACGAAGATCTATTGCATGTTTTTGTTGTCCCATATCAAACCTTATTGTTCGCTATCAACTTATAGCTCGAATGTGTACCATTTTACTAACATTTATGCTCATTCAGTTGCCCTTATACCCAGCGAGAAAGTATAAGACCGAACACCTTGGATAATAATTTACAAGCCGTGCATTGATGTAACAATACGCACCTACAGTATAAATTGCAAATTCACTCAATAATCTTAGATTTGCATGCCACAAGCGTAGAACATATAAACAAACAGTTAAAATGTACAAGCAAAGCCTCGATGTGTATCGTAAAGTGTATTGGGTTCAATCGGTGGTTTCTTATATCGAATCAACAATTTGCAGCTTAAGTAATTTACATTTAATGCACAAAAATGAATAACGCGTGGTTTGCGGATCAGAATAGCCTTGAAATGAGAAAAACCAGAGGAGTACACGGAAAATAGTGGCTCAGCGTTCTTTCAAGTGCAGGTAAGGATGGATGAAACTACAAGAAAGCAGCCAGAAAAGCTAACTGAGTCTCGAAATCTGAATGAAGGTCATGAAACAGAGTCTTCGTATTCAGACACAAATCAAGCCGTCCAATAGAAAATAATGACAGCAGAATAAATATTACAGTGAATAAACGATTAAATGCTCATCTGCAGTGATTCATTTTATCCTTACTCTAAGTGCAGGCACGATCTATTGAAAAAAGATTGGGTTTGATGGAATATGAGCACATATAGCAGGATGGAAACATTGTTAAGCAACCGATGCATGTCATGTTCAGCCTTGTATAATAAAAGCCATTGGGATAAATGCAGAAAATGCTTAACGGATTGGCTTCCTTGGTATTACTTCCTTACTGCCAACATCATCTTTGTAAGCTTTCTGAGCAGATGAAAGATTCACAGTTCTAGACGAACTGATCTTTCGTAGAGCTGCAGTGATGTGTTACAGTGCGAACTTGGCCAAGTTAGTGAAAAGTGTAGAACAAATGACCGAAACCATCGATTTGTATCTGTTGTACCCAAGTGTGTTATAAGTCCGATATTCAATCTCGTTGCACTCTGAGTTGAAGGTCTGTCGATGAGCACGGAGGTGATTCGAATCGAAGCGTGATATCCATAGAGCTAGATCACACGGATGGATCATTATTTTGAAAGCTAGAAGAGAGTAGAGAGGCCATCAAAGAACTTATATGATTCTACAAGGATTCTGCATTCAATACTGCATACTGAGACAGACGGTGTGTACTATAGATGATGCAGAAGCCAACTATCGCATGAATGGGTTAGTGACATCTTGAAATCAATGATCAATGGGCAAATCGAACTATGAATAGAAGACCTGTAACGAGAAACTACCGCAGCGAAGAAAATTTCAAGAGGATATGTGCTCAGTCATGAAGCAGAGCAGTTAGGAAACTACAGGAGGTATGAGATGATTTCATGCATCATTTGAGGCTGAAAAACGTATCATTATTTCGCTGGATATACAAGAAAATTGAAGATTCGAAAATTCGAGATAGAGAAGTAGAGGAGTGAGATGATCACGCAAAATAGTGGACAAGCAAATAGATGATTGCATCTATAAATCAAGAAAAAGGAGAGATAGTCCCAGTCCTCGCACTCTAGATTTCTATTGGCCATAGTTATATGAATGTGGCTGTATCACTAGCGGCAATGCTCAAAAAATCTAGGGAGAGATGTCGGCGAAACGAGAACTGGGTCATAGCGGGATTCAAACAAGACGCTCATCAGAGGCTTGTAATAAATAAAATTTGTGCAATAGTTAGACTACATCAAGACAATGGGTGAACCGAGGAGGTTGGTTACTTAAAGTTGCACCGGAGGATTCGTACATCGCACAATACAAGTGTTGATTTGTCTAGTACCTGAACATTTTCATCCCCACAACCAATGAATAGGAATTGAAAGATATTGGAAAGAACACGAGGATCTATCACGGGTTCATCAGCCGCAAGTGTCAACAAAGACTACGTGAAATATTAGCGTAAAGCAAATATCGCAAGACTGATACGCGGTGCTACCAGAAATTGGAACGCTTTTAGATGGAGGTATGATGTAATGGATATTGTACACGAATACCAAAATCCGCCGCCGGAAATCGACATTGAAAGAGAGGTAGATTTTAAAGAGCAATAACACGTTGGCTGTCTTGTTCACTCGGAAAAACATTCAAGCGACCTATGAGAATCAGTGATGAAGCAGTTAACGATGTAGGGAAGAATTATCGGTGGAGATCGATCTTGAGCACCTCGAACGTCACTTCCCCGTTGCGGTTGTGCTTCTTGAAGGTAGAATAACACCTATTATTCCCAGTCGAATGACTAACTAACCATCTTTGGACCACAAAAGTCTATGGCATCATTTTCTCCAAGAAAATCGCTATCATCTATATCTCCTCAACACCCAGCACACTAGATATATGTTTATTGTCACGGCACGAGCGTGATTCTCGCTTGAACGATTCGTTCTATAATATCTTTGTTCGTATTGTGGATCTACTTGGACATATGAAGGAAAATCACATAGAACATTGTCTAAATCAACACCGCAGCAACAAACACAACATTGTTCTACAAACCGCGCTAATCTAAGCCACATACAAAGTCCTCTATGTCTGCAATGTCACGCAAACCATGTTATTTTTCCAACCATGCACCGACTCCTCTTCGAAGGCGTGCACTTCATTTTTCTCCAGCGCCGACACGAGATAATTTTCCACACGCCCGCTAGCTTTTTCGAAGCATTCTCTCCTTTCCTGGCTCGGTTGGCATCGTCAGAGTTTCATCAGGTCCGTCAGCGCCGTCAGCATTTCATTTTAAGCTTTGGCGCAATTCATCTCGCCTTAATCCCCGCTACGAGTGCCCATGAAAATCTCATCAGTAGTTCATTAGATGCTCTTGTATATAGCACTGGAACTCACAAAGACGACTCCATCGATTGCCACGGCACCTGGCAACCTGCAGCGACTCATACTGTGCTTCCTGTACCTTCGCCGTCGCTTATGATATTCTTATTCCAAACTTCGCTCTGACCCGTCTAGCCCCCCTATAGCTGCTGACAGCATCAAACAGCCCTCCTATGCATTGATTATCTGGCGCCCTAAAATTCTCATTTTTGAGTACTATCGCATCCTTCTCAGCAAATGCCGCCAAAATCCAAGCCAACAGATCGCACCCATATCATCAGCTACAAAATTGCCCATGATTTCATGCATGATTCGAGCTCAGAATGAATTGATTAAAGCCTGGTTAACTGGTAAAGTCTGCGGCCCGTTTCATGAAGTCGGCAAACCTGCAAATGAACAATTCAAGATCACAAAGTGTTGTTTTGTTGCCGTATTCTAGATTTAATCGAAACTTATTTGTGTATAGGTCCAAAATGAGTCATTTCTTAGCCTTAGATACTTCTCTGAACATCTCAATAAGTAACAGTTCAACCATGATGTGAGTCAGCACCTAGAAAGCCTTAGTTCAATCCATCTTAATTCGGGCTCCATTTAACTCATCGGACATTCAGATGACTTTGCACCATACTTAATACTGAACTGTAAATATTCTGCCTGCGGCGTTCTCTTCGAAAGCAAGGACTGTGAGGAACTTAATGCACTTGTAGGATTCGTATTTTTCGTTAGCCTGAGGAGTTTATAACCATATTTTAGATTCTTGCCGATAAAAAATTATTCCGAGAACAAGCGATGACCCCCATCAACATATCACGGGAACAGTAAACTGGACCGATCGTTCGTCCGATGCAAGCCAGGAGGTCGGTTGACTTCTTTGTGTGTCCTTAAATCATAGTTTCTTCCTGTAATGTAGAGTTGTGCTGTAAATGTATATGCTGCGAAACAGAATGTTAAAGATTTCGTCACTTGGTACTTGAGACCTGCCTAGGTTGACGACTACACCAAAGGTGCTAAACGTCGAGCTTCTCCTACCTCTGTGGTTGGAGAACAAGCGCTCAACGTACGCGATGTAGTAAGCGACAGGGTCTTATCCGTGATTTTTAGACAAGAACAGCTGAAAGAGAGCTTGATATGACGGTGGCACTGCTCGCTTCAATTTTAGCATATGTGCGAGAACGATATCTAGAAACTTGTGGCTTACAGTGCGAACAAGTGCAACCTTTTATGAACGAAGACGCGATGAATCTAGAAATTGTGAAGAAACGAAAATTCATCTAATCCAGCAATTCAGCAGAAATGAAAAAATTAGGATACTGCTAGGCAGCGAGATGAAAATCGGAAATCCCGAGAATAATTTTTAGTTTTCTATTGCCACTCCTCTGATGTATGTGTAAATCATTTTACAGCGCTTCGGTAGTACCTTCCTATCTCACCGGAATTCATTTAATACAGACACTAGATGTTCTTTCCGTTTGCGGGCTGTTTTCTGACTGCTCCGTCTCCATGTGCAGCTTATCTGCCAACAATCATCGTAGTAATTCCTGTTCATTAAAAAAATCACATCTCATTGGGCAGAATCTATCAGCTTTAAAAAAAACCTGAAAACTACTACGAAAGAATGTTCATCGCTACGCCAGCAATCGTTCCCAATCCTTCACATCACGCCACACAAACTATGCCAACTAGCTGATTTAACCGTTGTGCAATGCAGTATTTAAGCCCATTTGGAAGCCTTTACCGAACACTTGAACCAGCTCGCGACATGCCGACGTAACACCTGCAACAACACCCGAGCTACAAACGATAAAGCTCCACTCACTCGCCCGGTACTCGTCCTTCGTCTACTTTCTTATCAACATTGCTACGGCAGCTGAGAGATAGTTCAATCGTGCAGCGTTGGAGGCTTCATGTTGACGCCGCAGCGCATTCAATAACGTCATGCGGTGATTTAGTGTCTCAGAAAGCGTCAGGATCATCGGTGTGCAACCAGAGCTCCATTCCGCATGCTCGCAACCTGCCAGATCCAAAGCGGGTGCTCACCTTTCAACAACCACGCCAGCACTGATATCCTCAATATGCCCTTTCAGCAGGCACACTAAACGTAGCAGAATGTTGATCATGTTTGGAAAACCACTGCACACAACAGCAGCAAGTGTACATCTCTTCGAGCCGTCAGTCTCTCACAACAGGTCGCAAAGCATTCCTCCAACGGAACATCATTGCCCAACTGCATGCTGCGCAGATCCTCCGACAAAAACGCGTTCAAGATCGACATATAGCTTCCCTCGCGTAAAGTAAAGACTCACGCACAAACTGCCCGAGCAGCCACAACGCAGGGACGCGCATATCATGCCAATGTTGGTCTAGGTACAGCATATCCAGTATCTTACTGAATGCCTGGAGCGTGGTGCTCGGCGCCATCGCAATATAAGTCCTGGAACCGAGGGACAGAAGGCGCACAACACAAGAACACGCGCCTTGAATTTTCGCACCGGCTCTAGCAATGTTTCCTCTGGTGCCAGCACCGTAGATCAGATACACGCGATCGCGAATAGACATATGCCGTGGCATCGTAGGTCATAATATCGAGGATCCGCTGCCACTGAGCTATCATTCCAACCTCCAACCGGAACAATACCACAGCGCAAGGTCTTTCTTCCAGCTGTCGTCACAACGGTACTCAAACCGAATTGACATCTTCGCGTGGTACGAAGGTCTAGTGGTGTAGAACGCGAGGTCGAGCTTTGCCAGGAGGTGAATACCTTGCTCATAACTTCAGAGACAGTCTTCTGAACTTTATTATCGGCCGCATGCATTAGTGAGCCGCACATACTTTATGAATCATTACATATGCCGTGAGAGATCCTTAAACTAAGATAAAGAATTTATGTGCATGAAAAATCGCACGCTGATATGTCATTATTTATGTGTAAAGTTGGATTTGCTATTCTGTGGCAAAGAAACTGGATCCAGTGGAATTTTTGGAATGCTACAGGATATGCATGGATGAAATTCATTGCATCCAGACATCGCTTTTCTACTGCCAAACTCTGTTGACCCTCATATAAAGGCAAAAGCAGAATGAATGGAGCACTGGTATTACGAGAACAAACTACAAAGTTGACCAAACAAGCGCTGCAAAGGCATCCATTCAGGCACTTGGTGAGTACTTGAGATGTCACGTATCTCGGTATTGCACTGAGTGTAGTGAAAACGAGCCTTCATCCCCATGGGCGCTCGAACATTGGTCAATTGGCTGCCCCTGTTGGGCGATATCTTTTGGTGTTTGACCGGTTTAGTTTTTATTTAGTCCTGTAGTATTTTTCGAAAAACCCTTTTTAGGTAGCATTAGCTTGGTCGGGCTATTATAAGCATTCCGAGCACTCGTAGAGTAAAAACAAGGAGTTTCGGCCCCAAAGTACAACCCCATCGGGATATCTTCATCTTCAGTAACCGTCTATGGTCTGTTTGGGTGACTCCCCACGTCGGGTCTACGGGATCCTTGGTGCACTGGTGTGTTATAACCCCTAGGGATGATTGCATCACGGCGTTGCGGACTGATTCTACCTCTTCCTCCCCTTCGGGGCTGACATCCCATTCTAGGATTACTCGTAAACTGTATCGAAATAGATTGCAGTGATGCGAAACAATTATTGCGTACATAGGAAGATAAAAGTCTCATATCTCTTTCAGATAGTACTCACTTCCTGTCTCGGTTTTCGATCGATTGATAAGTTGAATAGTCCTTGAATCGATGACAAACAGCTCCAACAGTGCTCCTGGGCATGTTAAGAAGTTTTGCAACATGAGATTGCTTCTTTTCTGATTTTCTAGGCAAATGATTGTTTTACAGACTTCGATGTGAAGCTGATTGGCCCCTTTCGTTCGCGCCATCCTACGAATATATTCCTGGTACTGCACGGTACTGTACTACCTGTTTTCTAAACTACGTATGCACGTCAGTAGAGTTTCTGTGCAAAATTGATTGAGAGAAAGTTGACTTTAAGTGTCTATTTCATTTTAGCAGGTACTGTACACATCATCTAAAAGAACAGTAAGAAACAATGATCCGCCTCGAGAATAGCTATTATACCATTTAATTATCTTTTTCCCTGCATAGTTTTCTCTGAATCTTCGAAATCCAAATGAAGTAATATGAGATCATATGACTTTCTTCCTTATTTTACAAGTATGGTAATGAAAATTTCTTTGAAAATTTCTTTGATATTTTTAGGCTGATTAGTAGAGTTCAACGATTTTGTGTTTATCGTTTAAAGAAGAATGTCAAATCCATTCAATAGCACAAGTTAATTCCAATTCATGGCAATCTCCTACAACATACGCATACTTATTTTTTTATGCTATTTAATTTTCCTGAATAATTTGGTTTCTTCGAGAAAGCAGTTGAAATTCAATACCGCACATAATTAAAATAAAATTTAATTGCTGCTGCTTTTGTTTCTTTGAATGCTTTCTAATTTTTCCACTGCTAAGATTATAAAGTGTACATTTTTCCAATATTGATTATGAAATTTCTTTGTGCCGTTTTAACGGAACGTACAACAAACATATCCAAACACTGATGATTCGAGACGAAAACACTTATTCGCAAATTCGAAATATTCTTATATCACGGCCCCCCGAATTCTAAAGCAAGTTTAAACCGATCCTGTAATCACCAGAAAGCATTTTTCATTTAATTCTGACTGTTACTTCATAATTTCTACAAATTCACTTTATGTGACCGAAGAAATGAGGAGAACGAGGTAAATTGGTAAACGGCCCATAATAGAAACTCTATTGGAAATCTGATAAATAGAAGTAGTCCACATCTAACTATGCTGTGCCTAGAGTATCCAGTAAGTGAAGTTGTATTTTTAAAACTTCCAATAAATCGCGTTTGTACTTATTTTTATTACGGTTCTGGTCAATGTTGCTTACTTGTTTTATTCATCTTTATATGATTGCAAATATTTTTGTCAGTGATAGATGACTTGAATTTATTTCTTTTACGAATTTGCACACAGAAATTGCAGTACTCAAATTTTCTCATAGATATTTATAATAATGAGAGAGATTTCGATTCACCTTCGGAGGCATAATAGAATCAAATGTATGTATGTTATACGAATCCGTTTGGTATATGCGTGATGTAAAAGCGAATTTTGATCGGGATTCAAGGGGTTCAGAATAAATCAATTATAATCTGTGAGGCTTAATATTTTAATGATTTAGAATCCAGGTTATTTCTCTCGCAAGAAAGTCCATTAATTTAATTTCCCTCACTGGGTCAAGATAGTGCCATACTTCATTCTCTAGAAAACGGCGTATGGAATAAATAATAAACAGTATTTTTCCAAACTCTGATTGTGCTTATGTAATAAATCCCCTGATGCTAGGTATGCAGGGCGGTGACTCCCAAACGAGCACAGCTGCTAGGTTGTATTTCTCTGGGATATTCTCGAGTGGCAGAGAGTCAGGGAACAAACCGAGGAAAGTTGTCAGACTGAAGTATGATTACCAAAACATGATCTAATGTTAACATTGTCTTCCACAGATTTCTCCGACATGAGAGGCACTATTTTAGTTTCTTGACAAACCCGAGCTTTGATTGTTTAAATTTTCTGTTACATATACTGTTGAGTATCGTCCTACTCCGTATATCATTGTGTTTTACGTGCAGTGCAGGACTTCATGGTCGTAGAGGTATGGGTCCGTAGTATATGAAATGACTTCATCTACAGATGAGACTTCAGATTTTAGGGTAGTACATTGGTTGGATTAGGCGAAGGTTCTGTATCTGATCATGGCCCTTGCGAACTTGAATGGTGTGGAAGTAGTTTCAAATTCAGAAAAGAACGTTCAACAATTGAAAACCAATAATCCCACTGAGGGGAGAATTCCACAATAGAAAAGCCCGTCGATAATTTTCATCAAGAACGTAGAATTAGACGCAACCTTTTGTGCAATCAGCTCTCCGAGTCATTTAATAAAATTATTTCTCTGACTGCATTTGTTAGGATCCCATTTACTACTAAGCAGTCGAAATCATGCCTCATGATTGAGTCTTCATTGAATTCATGGAAGAAAATGAGATCGTCAATCAAAGATATTTTTACGCTCCACTGTAAAATTCACACTATTGAAATAAAATTCCAGGAAACTTATGGTGTGTGCTTTCTCAACGATTTCAATTCTAGCTTTTTATCTTTTCTTGATCACCTGGCATCTCAGTTGTTTCTTTGAAATTTGCCACGAGCAACCGAAAAAGCCACCGTTCGATGGCTGGAAGCGAGCCCTCTTTAATTGGTTTCAATAAAAGGTTACCAGTATAAAAATTTTTTTGGTACGAATGAATCCAGAAAGAGATCCGTTCTGTAAACCTACATTTCTTCGTAGTCCGATTCGACAGTTCTTGAACTAGTTAACTATATGCATTCTGTATTGCTACTTTCTTTGAACAACCAATGAAAACCCTTCGCTTTCGCGCTGCAAAACCGCGACTACTGTACTTCACTGATGTAGGTCTTCAAATCCAGTATAGTAAATAATGTCGGACATAGTTTTCTAAGCTTTTCTGTTGCTATTTTCTGATAAGAAAGATAAAGGCGAATGAAAAGATAGACTTTGTCTCGATATTAAACAACTTTACGGCCATATTAACGCCGATCCAATGACTGTGCTGTATTCTGATGCGAATTTCTTGGTTAGAAGTTGTACGGCTAAATAAGAAGATAGAAAACATGCGATCTTAGTGTTATGCATGCTCTGTTCTGAACCTGACCCTTCAATTCCTAATTCAGCAATCGTGCTGTGATCACACAGATTTGGTCTGCGAAGAGCTCCTTTTATCCTTTAATGGGAGGGCATTATTCGTTGTTCCCTTGAGATCAACGCTGCCATAACTACCGGTCATAACATAGATGCTATGAAAGTTATAGTAGTCAGTGTAAACACGATTCATATCTCCCATCGCAATCATAAGGACAGCAGCCATTTCAACGCCAGTGTTGCTCGTTCAACAGCACAAGATGCAACGATTTAAATCAGATGAGTTTTCTCCGTAACTACATTCCACGCACCCCTGCCAACGTTTTACGCGTAATCATTCCCCTTCATCAAAAATGACAGGACTGGGCTGCACGTAGATGCGTTGAAACAAAGCGGCATCAATCTACGCCACACTCTCCACCTACTGTAGTTCCTGACCCCGAATGTTCGATGATGTGTACTCTGCAGTACAACACAATTTCTTGTGTGTAACAACAACATTCGTTGTAGAATGTTCGTGATGTTCCGATGTATGAGCGCGAAATCAATTATCTGGAAGTTCCCCACAGCGCAGATCACTGCGAGGCACATCGAGATTCATATCACAAGGAATATAGTGGCGGCTTTTCGCTTTCCAAAGAGTACAGCATTTGGTAAGTGTGCACAGCCTAAGCACATGTACATCACGTATAAGTTGAACTCGTTTCACAAAGTCGAGAAAATGCTTGCGCGACGAGATCCCCGTTCGAGTCTCACCAGCTAGAGATTCTTGGAATTGATTTTACGGGTATCAGGAGGGATGTTTGGTGTAGAATGCGTAATAGAAGAGTAGTCATTGCTGGTAAATCCACGTTTAAAGCGCAGATAGACGCGGCTCGAACTCAGTTGAGATCCTCGGGGGATGGTTGGATGACACCAATACATTGATGTACGATTCGAAGTTAACAGAACCTCGGCGGCTGTCCAGAGTTCAGAATGTACACACAGACACGAGTTTCAAGAACTGCTAGAGTAGCAACTTGCAGATCTCTGACGTAACTTGTAGTTGAGCCTATACTATACTTGATGAACTTGTTTGTTTACCCTCGACGCACGGAAAAAGCCGCCGCGCTTGTAATGTGTGACGACAGCAAATTTCAACTCACTTCTCAAGTTCATTGCTGTGGAAGGAGGATGGTTCTCATGCGGGGCATATAGCATTGAAGAGCATCACAGTTGTACAGCACTAGAAAAGGAGGCAGGGCGGCAATTCTGAGTTTGGCCTGACCGCAATCACAACGAGACGTGGGGTCAGATGAACGAATTATACCGTGCACTACAACATCGCTTTGAGGTTCAAACGCCAATTGCAACATTTGGTGTGGACCTAGACTGATCAATCCGCTACAGTACGGTATTCTTCTTCCTGACTGTTCATTAGAAACAGGGCAGGCAGCGTGCAGTACATTTATGTGTATTAGCCATAGTGTACTTAAAACGGTTAAGCAGCAACAAGGACTGCAAAATCAAAGTTTGTCTACGAATAAGTACAGTAACTTGGTATCAACGATCTAGCGCGAATTTACGGGGAAGTATCAAGTACAATTCAAAATTCATATATCATCATGATATTCGTTGAATCAAAAAGATCGACGATTATATGAATTTGTAATACTAATCTAGGATAATGACGTGGGTGATTGTTGGAGCAGCTACAGTACAGAGAATGAGCGGATGGTAGGTTGATGGAAGTGAAGGAAAAGAAAGAATAAATTGGATAAGAAGAAGAATGCTTGCGTAACCGTTCCGTCCTTGTCTAATGTAACAATAGTGTAGTGTAGTGTAGTGTACAGTGAGTTGCTGGTGGAGGGAGAGTGAGAAAGTTGGAAAGAAGAGATTCGAGGTTGGATCGAGTGTGTAATGGGGTGATGTGAATTCGACGAGAAAGGGAGGCGTTGGTGGGCGGAAGACTAGCCACCGACTCAAACGCGACACACAAAAGCAATGTCGGTAGCCAATTGTACAGACTGTACAGTATTGCATCGGATGAAATGAATTTACTGTTAAAATAGCGTGTAACAAAAGAGCGGGGTCGATATAAATTTTACAGTTTGGGACGGTCAAGCATTGTTGTAAGAGGGAACAGCGTGTTGTGAACGCACACTTACTGTACTCCTACTCCAGATGATGATTTAACGTGGATCCTTGTTTCTTCAATTCTTTTGGATTCTCAATTTTTCACAATTATCTGGAAACAGATTCTTCGTGCTTTCCAACGGGAAACGATTGTCTTGATTGCGCAGACATTGAATTTTGCAAAGTGTACAAAGTCTTGAGAAAGATGAAGAACCAGAAAGATGAAAAGTAGAGAAATAAAACCCCGACTGCCGAGAACACTGCTGGATGTAATTCCGTATTAGGGTAAGGCGTGCAAAGCGTAAAGAGTCAAGTCCATTAGGTTCATGATTCTGTTCATAATGTGATCCAAAGCTCGTACGGATTACAGTCAGGACATAGAAAAGTTTGAAAAAAAGTTGAACAGGTGAACGCATAGAAAGGTATGATATGAAACGGGGAAAAACAATGCTTAATATTGCACAGTACTGCATAGTACCGAGCGATATATATTGGAATCGACCGACAAAAATGGTTCAATTTGCAAGGGCTTAGATCAAGACGGGATTGTGTACAGTATTCCACAATATTTTCACCAATTAACACACTTTTAGTACTTCCATATTGATCCCTCACCATTTACCGGTACAGCGTGGCTTCTGTGAAATATTGTGCTTAAATGTACAGTACACCGATTTCTTCGCTTGCACACTCCATCTCCCATATCAACTTCTCATCTCTACCTTCACCGTCTTCGTGTTCTTCTTTCCACTACTCTTCACCCTGACACTATGCCACGCGCACCCCCTAAACCATTGCCCCCCGATGAGGCCGCCCTAGTTCGACGTCTACAACATGCCGTTCGTGATTCGACTTTATCCGAACCCGCTGCTGTGCGCGCCTCGGTTGTGCGAGAACTTGCAGCTCTTCAACGCACACCCTCTGAAGCAAGACGTATCGCACGTGGTGAATTAAACACCACCGAACGTCGCGTAGTTCGTACCGTTACAAATCGTGGCGCCGCAGTACGAAGTCGACTTCGTCAACGTCGCGAGTTGCAACGGCTACGATCCGAACTTCGAGAAAAGGACGAACGAGTGCGAACACTGGAAGCTGCATTAAGGAATGTTGGGTCTAGCAGCGGGAGTCGCAGTCATCATCACCATCATCACCATCAATCATCATCAAGTGCCGGTAATACCGGTGGTTCAAGTGGAGACAATAACAGGTCGTCGTTCGACGGCAACAGGTTTGCAAGTTTCATCGATCAGTTGATATCGCCTACTTCTTAATCACCACATATACATACACATCATCTGCTTTGTTCAGTCGCACCTCATCCCTCACCTCCTCACCCATTGCCAAGGTACACCAAGTCATCGGAGAATCAGTAACGTACTAATTGTCCTCCGTTATTATTCTACTCTCGCTCATCTACATAAATTCCTTTTGTTCTCACACTTTCCATCTACTCTAGCGCTACTCTGTCATTCCTCTCCTTTCGAAGAGGACGCATTACTATCTTCAAACTACAGTGAGCAGCACTCAACGATGATAGTCCACACATGTTTAGATGAGCGTGGTTTAGAGAGAGAAATAAATGGTCATGGATTTCAGATCGCCACCATTCGATATGATCGTGCAGTATGAACGCGGAAAGGTATCGAAATTGTTCGGTGTCGGACCAGTTAAATAGTGAAACAAGAGGTCGTCCTCTTCTTCCTAACTTGCACCCTTTTCTTAGTCAATCAATCTCGAGTGTGTACGATTACTGCACAGAATGAGGTGAAACCAGGATGTATGAATTTGAGGATGTACGAATAATCGTAGTCACATTTGATGCAGCTAATGAAAGTACAGCACGAAATGTCCGTATTACAGACCTCTATGAACGGTTGTGAACATTCAGCACACATACAGACAAGGACATGATGACGAACTTCAATAATACAATATTGTTTGAATAACAGAACCACCTCAATGAGAGCTTTCCTATGAGTATGGGTCTCGTACAGTTGTGCAGATGCCAGTTCCGTAAGCTCAAATAAGACATGTGTTAAGAAAGCATCTCAGATAAGTAGATGTGCTTCATATCGAGCGCACGTTAAATAATGTTAGAAATGCGTTCAACTGTGAAGCACTTCGTTGTTTACGATACTTGACACAGAAAAACAACGGTCATGTACAGTACGAACGTTTTCGTAAGGAAGCAAATTTTTATGAAGCAATCCGTCAAGATCTAATATCGATTTCACCTTCTCTGAGATTTTTGAAGCTTGGAAATCGTGGAGAAAAGGAGTTCGATGATCGGCAATTTTCAAATGTGCGTCTGTCATCAATTTCTGGGGTCGACAATAGTGTCGAAATGTTAGTGTCAGCGAGAAGGAAAGAAGTGATGTGAGACGAATTGACGGTTGGGTACAGTAGAGAATTTGTATCATGATGTCAGTGCGGTACAGATCGAAATTGACAGAATTGGCAGGAAAGAAACGAGGAGTAGAGTGGAAAGAAACGGCTTACGACATCTACATCGACACAGCACAAGAATCATGTCGTAGATCGAGTGAGAAATCAAGTTTGAGTGGAATGCAAGAATTACAACACTAGCAGGAGGTTGTCCAGGTTGTAGACCAGCTCATGGATCTACTGATTGTGGTAAACCATGATCAACGGAAACAAAAAAACCGCCGAATTCTCGTGAGGATCTGAACAGGAGCGGACCAATGCAACGTTTGCAGAGTACACATTCCAAGTACAGTACCAACTTCAGATTGCCAGCATAGATAACGAGAGTGTTTCGACATTGAGCAGCTCTTGAATTTCGACCGTGGTATATTGGAAATGCAAAGTGCTTGTTGATCCTTCGAATGAGATGGTGAAGATTATCCACATTGTTGCTCAAGGGACATTACAAGTACATAAGTGGACAATTTATGGGTTAGAATGGCACTCGATCCTAGCTATGGTAGTGTTGAGGGTTAGAAACAAGGCAAGAAACAGCGTACTGAATCGATATATGGTGAATAGTCAACGGGCCCCGCTCTTGCCGACAAGATGTTGTTTGCAAACAGGCGAATGACGAAGGCGAAAAGAACAAGACCATAAGCCATTATTCCAGAGCAGGCAAACACCGAAAATAATTGGGGCAATCTCCCAGGCACACACGAATACATGCACGCCTCGTACAGGACTGGCACCAAGGGAAGCGGACGCGAATTCCCGAATCCATTCAGAATCCGTCATATGGAGGTACGAATTTCTACTTTGGTTGCGTATGATGTACAGTACATGCCGCATTTCTACAAGGAATTTACCAACGAGACAATACCTGGGAGTGTGTGCTTGTTACACTGTTTCGGATTGGTGAGACCAAAAATATCAACTAACGCCGTCAAATGAGTTACGAAACGCAGCGCAAGACGCTGTGGAGATTGCGTTAAGTAACAAGGCAGTTGCTAATCGTACACGTCACGAAAATTTGGTTCGTATACGACTACCTCAAAGAACAAAACAGATTGGGACCGGCAGATTATTTTACAGCAGATGGAAGAACTGTGACGAAAAATGTAGTAGTAGTACCGCGAATCTTCAAGTAAGTAATCAGGAAAAGGATGAGATAAGGTGATCAAGCAGTAACGAATCCGATGTGGATGCGGTTGTCGCTGTTGTTGTTGTCTGTTGTGGAACAATAGCGGGTGGTGACGACACTGGTGTGGACTCGGGGTAGAGTTGTAAGTGACCGGGTAGAACAAGTCCCGCGGCCATTGCGTCGCGTAGTGCGTTCTCGAGCGCGCGCACGCGCTCATCCTTGGCACGTAGTTCGGCACGAAGGCGATGTAGTTCACGACGTTGACGTAAACGACTACGCACGGCGGCGCCTCGATTTGTTACCGTTCGAACTATGCGACGTTCGGAGGCGGTTAGATCCCCACGTGCGATACGCGCGTACTCTTCCGGTACAGTTTGTTCGTGTGCTAGCGCAAGGATGACGGCGGCTCGAACAGCACTAGGATCGGATAATGTAGACAATGCTGTGGGCCCGCCGACGGCTTCTTGAATGCGTCGAACTCGCGCGGCCTCGGACGTATGCACGGGCATTGGGGTGGGACGCACCATTCTAGCTTCGGGTTTCGCGATGGGTGCCATGTTGGAAAGCGGTAGGATCACAGTTGATGAAGTTGCAGGGTAGTGTTCGGGAACGTTGGGTGTTACCTCAGCTGTAGCACGAATGTGCAAGGTTCTTAAACGAAAGAATGGGTATCGAATGAGGAGGAGGCGGTCGCGCAAGCGGATATCAGTGGCAGTTGCACCTCGTGACAAACTCGAGATTGTGCAGTAGAGACTCGTGTGAGTGCAGGCGTGGGTTAAGTGGTTGATGTGGTTGGGAGTCGCTGTTTTCGGTTGTACATTTAGGTTGGTATGCCGTTATGGGAAGGATTTGTAAGCTGTAATTACAGAGCCAGCAATGAATAAACCTGTGGAAAGCATCGTGGAAGGCGATCTAATTTTCTATTCATACATATGTACCCAAATTTGACATGTTTTTTTCTATTTTTTTTCAACTTGAAGATTTCCATCTTACAGTACAGTAATATCGATCTCTGGAATCATCATCTTATTACAGGAATTGTCGGTTTCCCGTTTTGGAAGTAAAATCCTGACAGTATTTTTCCAAGTCCACATGGGGTCCACACATAATAAAATCGTACTGATTTCCTACATGGCTTTGTATTTTCTACTCCTCCCCCACCTGACGGAAAACAGAAGACACGCAAATAATTTTCACTCGCTAACTCGTGTACTGTAAACTCCCATCCGGTCATCAAAGCCTTTTCTGTACCCTTGTGGTGCAGAAGAGCGCGGACCCGAATCTCGTTTCAAGTCGCGCTTCAAACGCTGCACCGCCTTTGCGTTTCCGTCGCGCCTTATTCTGAATCTTGTTAGGTCCTATAGTTTTATTTGATTTTTAGACATTCCTAGTGTTGATGCTTGCGCAGACATATATACAGTATAATAATTTGCGATTTCATTCGACACAAGCGAGGCTGTACCGTACTACACTACAGTAACTTATCAGTACGGTGTAGTGTACTGACTCTCTAACACTTGGAGTACTGTACAATATGGAAACTGCACTGTACAATGTAATACTCTTATACTGTACTCTTACTGTACTGTTTAAGTGATCGAGCGCTGCACACCTTCTACAGGACTGTATCTCAAAAAATTACACTCCTCTCCCTCCCCCCTCTCACTCACTCACTTTTCGCCTACGGCATCCACTTGGTGCGCAATGCGATGCGTAGTTGAGTCCTGACTGGTCACACAGTACAGAACAGTATTGGCCCTACTTTAATCAATTACGCACGTGACTCTTCCCTGTTTTGATTTGCGGCTGTATCTCATTTTTGCCGCTGACTGTAGGCGATGTTCGAGGACTGGCCCGTAAATAATTGATTTCAGCCGTATTTTGTCTTTTCGGCACTGTTCGCTGAGCTAACGATTATTAAGGTTGTAGTGCTGTTCTTCACATGTTGAGCGCACTGAATGCCACGAAACCGAATCGTCGTATGTGCACTGTAGTGTAGATATTCCGTATATTGTATATCTCCTTCTCAGCACCGTAGGATTGAATGACTTATTGTACGAAATTTGAGTAAATTTCGTGATCGAGCACACCTCCAATTATCACTAAAAGTTAGCTTTGTGGGACACGTTTATGGGAGTGGATGGGATTTTGTACTTTTGTATCTGATTTATCGTTTGTGATGCCTCCTATGAGGGTTGCTTCAATACGTCCTTATCACAAAAATCTATCTCTTCCTCAACCTTTTCTATTTCTCTGCCTATTTTACACTTCTGTTCATTACTTGTATTAAACAGCTGTGTCTCTCCCTAATCAATCCCTGTCCTCGCAGTCTCATCCACCCACCTATGTGTGTGTTTCTCAATTTCCACATGAAATATATCTATTCCCTAGTCTGCAAAGGAATAAACTGACTGCTTAATTCCTGGATCTAACAGATGAGTGGACAAGCAATACTTTATGAACCTTCGATTTCCTGCTCAGCATCTCGTCAAAAAAACAGGCTGATTGTACTGTACTCTACAGAACACTTGCAGTAACTCAATGCCAGTAAAACATGAATTTGATTAACGTCTCTCACCAGTACACACACTGTCATGAATTATTGTAAGCCAAACTTTGTTCTGAATTTTGATCTATTCATTTCTTCATTTCTCATCACAAATTTGGTGCCATTATCATATTTTCCTTGGCGAATGCTCAATCGGAACATGTCTATGATCTATGATCCCAAAATCAGCTAAATGCTTAATGTTCCTACGTAGTTTATGCGAAACAACTTAACTGCTTCGCTTTTTAACTTATCGATTAGCTACTGGACTACCGTAAAGTTCAATCGAGCTGCAAAAACAAAAATGAACTACATCCACCGTTTCTGCTTCCTCCTTTTGTTGACGCTTTCATATTCCGTTCCGTTAAATTACCATTGAAACAGAAAAACGACCAACTGCTTCCGACCTATCTTCCTGGCGTTGGTTGGTTGCCGAACCGTGCACCGCGTGGCAGAGAAACTGGAGTGCGAATCCTCCCTGGATTTTACGGTGGTACTGTAGACGAATCAAGTTCATTTGGAAGAGGAATGAAGTGGACAGACGAGGCAACAGTTGAGGTGATCGAAGAGACAGAAGTTGAAGAAATAGCTCAAGCACCGTTTCAATACACGGAAGAAATAACACTTGAGCGAGCAGATCTGTAGGTATTCACTGTCACACTAGGTGCCGCGGTATTTGTACAGTATCCGATACTGCATACATTACCGCCGCTGAGAATCTAATTCCTAAGAAGAATTCGATTGATTTTTTGTGAGTACGTGCAGTGGTACAACAGATAGATGGTTCTGGTTCTTCAGATCAAATAATCGCGTACAGTATTGAATTTATCTGCTTCCAATTCTGGACTCCACTCGAACTGATCGTAATATTTTTGAATTCTGGAATGATCGCTCTATCGAGACAAAATACTTCTTGTCGTTCGAAATAGCCACGTTCTTCATTGTTGATTCGTACAGCTGCGAAGAGCATATACTACTGTACCTGAAGATCTATTTGTTAACTAGTTGTATGACTTCAGAAGTACTGTACAGTATTACTTTGACCAGTTTCCAAGAAAGAGACATCTCGGAGACCGCTTGGTGCTCTTAGAGAAACAGAATACTAGCGTCAATCGCTAGTTTTCTAACAGTCTAGCCATGTATGCCGCTTCTAAGCAATTATCGCTTAAAATATTTATCCGTTATAAATATCTCGAATTCAACTTCGCTTATGACATTTTGCTCAATAACCATGTTGATTAGCCGGTCAATATTTTGATTTTTAACAGCGTAGCTGCTAACTTGTCTACCCAATCCCCGAGAACGACGCATACACTCCGGAAAATTTAGACGCATCTCGAACTGCTTGTGATACAGTCATTAGTTAAGAAAGGGATCCTTCTTACTTGATTTAGTACAATCCAATACGAAAGGGACTAAATCAATGCGAAAGAAATGAAAGCCTGAGCAAATTGCAGTGCACCATTAGGTAAAGGAATTGCACTCAACAATCAATTCTATGCAATTTAAGGCTGTGCAAAACATACAGGGTGTCAAACGATTTCTAAAATCCAAGCAATATTTTCGTTCAATGGAGAAAGTATTTGAGTATGGGTGGGTTACCAACTGTTCGTAAGGCATTACCACTATAGATTTGTTTTAATATGTTTACGAAGCGACGCCACCAACTATTAAGCTTGGCTCGGATTGCGCGAGGGAATCGGGATTCGATATGCTTTAATCCTTCAGAATAGGCCTAAAGTATAGCGCAATCTCACATTGAGAAGCGTTCTGAGTCCAGTTCGGATATTTGACTTGGTAGGCCATCGATCACTTATCTATCTATTTCCTAGCTTTCTCTCCGAATATTCACGTCAGACACGAATGAGGAAATTTGTGGCATTCAATATTACAAATACTGGAAAAGAATTGGATGGTGGTCTTGTTTAGCAGCATCTGCGCAACGGAAAGTAGCTGTAAACATTCCGTCAGAAGTGCGCACAATCTTTACCTTCTCACTATGTAATGGCCCTTCCTTTATCAACTGGGAGCTTTCATGTCCAAAATAGACCTTTGTCAGAAGAGATGAGTCGTAAGTAGTACTGCAGATCAATTGCAAATATCCTCGTTAATTGAAGCACTTCAGTTGCAAAAATGCTAGTGGCAAAAATCGTTACTGATAGATCATACCATAGTAAATCATCCCGTAGAAACATCAATTGCATGAAACTAAAATTAGCCTGCATTCAGCGATCGCGAAGGGGTTTTCTAAAATACTTTTTCGATCCGGGCTACAGTTAATGGGCGGTTTTACTGTTAATCTGTTCAGATCTAAATAAATTGACCGATATTTTTGTAATTTTTATTAAGCTATCTATAGTGTTATCATACAATGCTTCCCGCTGCGACGTCCTCTAATAACCATAATTGACTCGACCCTAATATCTCCAAGCATACAATCTGTTTCACTCATTTAGTTAATGAAATCCTTTACCTTTTTAATTCATGTGAGCAACATACCGGAGGTTCTGGTATTTTATTTCCATGTTTCAAGTTTATTTAGAATGTATTGTGCATATGAATTTAAAATGTTTATTGTCACAGGATGCAGCACATTAAAAGGTATTTTCGTACATGCTACAGGCAGACATTGAGACTCGCAAACTAATTAGCCACAGAATCATCAATTTATTCTAGAATGAAAGTCAAACCGAAAAGAACTTCCAGCTAGAGCTACCTAACACTGAAATATAATCGAGCATGATTTTGAAAATCGAAGACAGGCTAGATGATTAACTTATTAAGGAATGTTCG
>JAAUYH010048513.1_pt1 | contig 34667 bp, 39 predicted proteins | sample 7278061 | NCBI WGS metagenome assembly JAAUYH01 (sample SAMN14350203, study PRJNA611818) | marine sediment metagenome | isolation source: surface marine sediment (0.6m) | place: French Polynesia: Moorea | collected 2018-08 | reverse complement strand
CTCAGATCGTCGGAACAAATATCGCCCTTGAAAATGTAATGGTGACGCGACTGGTAGATTAGGTTTAGCTTGAAGAGCATCGGCCAACAAATTAAATAGATTTTCAATCCGTTTGCGGTCGGTGCGCCCGTGAACGTTAAACAAGCGGACGAGCGCGGTCTTGGGGGTTTCCCCCACTCGCTGTTCGTTCAAGAAACAGCCCAAGTTTTGGCGGTCTGTCGGGGTCTTAAACTTTGGGAGATAGTATATCGCTTGTACCAAAGCAGACTAGATAAGAGTCTATATGGGAATCCCTCGGTTTACCGATGGGAGGTTCAAATGATTGCCATAGCATTTCCTGCTAGCCAACCAGTAGTCCAAGCACTTTGAAAATTAAAACCACCTGTTACCCCATCAATATCTAATACTTCCCCTGCAAAGTAGAGCCTCGGACATTTTTTACTTTCCATAGTTTTAAAATTAACTTCTTTGAGACTGACTCCTCCACAAGTTACAAATTCTTCTTTGAAAACTCCCTTTCCTGTAATCTGGTATTGTCCTTGGACTATCTCTAAAACTAATTTATTTAATTCTTTTTTCCCTAGTTCTGCCCAAATTTTACTGCTTTTAATTCCCACATAATTGACTAAACTTTGCCAAAGCCTTTTAGGAAGAGATAGAGGAGAATAGGCAATAATTTTTTTCTTGGGTGTAGCAGATTTTATTTGCAGTAATTCTTGTTTAATAGTTTCTTGATTGTATTGAGGCAGCCAATTAATTTCTAAAACATTATGATAATTATGCTCATATAAAAATCTTGCTCCCCAGGCAGATAATTTAAGGGTAGCAGGACCACTAATCCCCCAATGAGTAATTAATAATGCGCCAGTTTGCTCTAGTTTATTCTTACCTGTACCTAATAACTTTAATCTCGCATTTTGAACACTGACACCAGCTAAATCTTTAAGTCTTGGGTCTTGAATATTGAAAGTAAATAAAGAAGGAACAGGAGATTCTATAGTATGTCCTAACTGTTTTGCCCAACGATAACCTAAAGGATTGCTTCCTGTAGCAATTAAAACTTTATCTGCTAATAAATTACCACCATTTCTTAAACCTATTTGAAACTTTTGTTGATTGTATTCTAAAGATTTGACTGGTGTTGAGGTATGTAAAACTACTCCTAACTTTTCTGCTTCTTTAGTTAAACAATTAATGATGGTTGCAGAGTTATCAGTAACAGGAAACATTCTCCCATCTGCTTCAGTTTTTAGCTTAACTCCGCGAGACTCGTACCACTCTACTGTATCTCGGGGTTGAAATCGAGTAAAAGCACCCCGTAAAGCTTTTCCCCCTCTGGGATAATTCTGCACTAATTGAGTTGAATCAAAACAGTGATGAGTAACATTACATCTTCCACCACCAGAAATTCTCACTTTGGCTAGGGGTTTAGTTCCAGCTTCTAAAATATTCACCCTAACGTTAGTATTTAGTTTAGCACAGGTAGTTGCGCCAAAAAATCCTGCTGCGCCACCACCAATAACAACAATTTCTAAACATTTATCATTCATTATTTATCATTAAACGTTGAACATTTATAGCACTACGCTTTTAGATTAGGACATCATATTTAACACGAGTTAGGGTAATTCATGAATTCCTCCTACACAGACTATGTCATAACTTAAATTTGTATAGCTATATCATTGATAAATGGTAAATGATTTAATATCTGAGAGTTTTTTTAATTGCCCAAGCTAAACCTGAACTGATAGTAATTAGTAGTAGTATAAGTATGATTCCCCCAGAAAGAAAAGAGAAAATACCTAAGCCTCTGAGGATATAGAGAATAATAAAAATTACTAGAGACGTAATAAAAGTTCTTTTTAATGTGATCATTGGCGTTATACCTCAATAAGGAATGAGAGGATATATCAAGGATAAAGGATAAAGCATGAAGGATAAAGGATGAAGCATGAGGAAGTTATCAGTTATCATCAACCACCCCCAATTCCCTAATTCCCCAATTCCCCAATTCCCTAATTCCCCATTTCCCCTGACCTCTGACCTCTGACCTCAATCCTCACTCCTCATAATTCATCCCTCATAATAAGGCGAGGTAATTTGTAATTGTATCCTGAGTTAAATTTCGTCCAATAAACACTAAACTGGTTTGACGGGTTTCATATTTTGACCACAGACGGTCATAAAATGTATCAAAACGATTACCCACTCCTTGTAATACTAGACGCATGGGTTTATTAGCAACATTGACAAAACCTTTAATGCGATATATTTCTTCTTGTTGGACTAAGTTCTGTAGTTCCTGAGTTAGTTGTTTCGGTTCAAAAGTACGATCGCAAATTAATTCTACAGAGTTGATATCATCATCATGGTCGTGTTCTACTTCGTGGTCATGATGAGAAGGACGACTAGCTAAATTATCCTCTACAGCAGCATTAAAACCTAACAAGAGATTGGGGTCAATTTCCCCTCCATGAATGGGAATAATTTTGACTCCTGAAGGAAGTTCTTTTTGTAACCAATTCTTGAGCCTGTCTATAGTAGCAGTTTCTACTAAATCAGTTTTAGTCAGTAATACTAGATCAGCACAAGCTAACTGATCTTCAAATAATTCTTCGATAGGGGTTTCATGTTCTAGATTGGGGTCAGCTTGACGTTGTGCTTCTAAAGCTGCTAAATCTCCTACTATTGTCCCATCTGCTAGGGCTTTACAATCTACGACGGTAACAACTCCATCTACCGTAGCAGCATGACGAATATCTTGCCAACGGAATGCTTGAATTAAAGGCTTTGGTAGTGCTAATCCTGAAGTTTCAATTAAAAGATTGTCTATCTTATCCCGTCGCTGGAGTAACTCTTGCATAGTGGGATAAAATTCTTCTTGTACCGTACAACAGAGACAACCATTAGTTAACTCGATAATGTTACTGTTAGAGTCTTCTGGTTCATCGCACACTTGACAAGAACGTAATAAGTCCCCGTCGATACCGACTTCCCCAAATTCATTAACTAAAACTGCGATTCGTCTTCCTTGATTATTTTGTAACAGATTACGGACAAGGGTAGTTTTCCCAGCACCGAGAAAACCAGTTATTACTGTAACGGGTATTTTGTGCATATTTTTAAAATTGCTGAAAAGTTAATTGTTAATTGTTAATTGTTAGTGGTTAGTATCAGCGCAAGCCTTGCGCTGATACAGTAGGATCTAGAAGTCTATTAATGCTTAACCTAGTAGAGTATTAGACAAAAAAGTTAAGCCTATTCCGCAGATAATGAAGCCACAAAAACGCAGACGAAGAGATGTTTTTTTAGCTGACTTTTTGCTGATTAAACTACCTAGATAAAATGCGATCGCGCTAATTACTAATTGAATTCCTACAAAGCCTAATAAGTAAGCAGTCAAAGGGGTCATTTCTGCACCAACAATAGATTCTCCATAAGCATAGCCATGAAAAATCCCAGCGATCGCAGTTACAACAACTATTAAAACGAGATTAACAGCATTCTCTAAGGCTAAAGCAATACCAATAGTTAGAACTGAAACTGCAATAATTAATTCCGGTAAAGGAAGGTCAATACTAGCCAGATGAATTGCTGTTCCGAAAGCAGTAGCAACGCAGAAACTAGAAGGAATTATTAATCCTAACTTATTAGGTAAAACTGCTAACAAACCTACTGCAATAACAAAAGCAAAATGATCTAAACCAATAATTGGGTGTGCCAATCCTGACATGAAACCTTCAAAAAAATTACTGGGAATTGCTCCATCTAGAGGATGATGAGCCAAGGCTGATGGTGTGCCAATTATTAAGTTAATAACTAATATCAAACCAACAAAAGCAAGGGTTTTAATCCCCTGCTTTGAAAGCATATTCAACATAATCCGTACCTCGCAGATCTGTTTGTAAATTGTGTTTGGGGTTTGCCCTTCTCCTCTGGTACATTCACAAGTCATGACTAGTACGATTAATGGTTAGTGCAAGGCGCAGAATATAAAGACTAACGACTAACAACTAACAACTAACAACCAACGACTAATCAATAGACTAAGAAAAGGGCTAGCAGATTTGCTCTCGGCGGGTATTCTGACTGAGAAATTAACACGCTATTAATCTCATCACAGTTGCGGGACAGCGTTGGATTTACACCAAACTTTCCCCATTACTTCTGATGGCTGACCCCCACCAGAACCAAGTAGTATCTAACGATATCACAAAAATGTATAATCAGCGTTAGATCAAAAAAGTAGCAGTACTAGGATTATGGCAGATTGGCAGATAGTTACAGGGGGAATCACTGCGCCCAAAGGATACAAAGCAGCAGGAATTAAAGCAGGATTAAAAGCCTCTGGTGCGGAAGATTTAGCATTAATTTTATCAGATACAGAAGCGATCGCTGCTGGAGTTTTCACCACTTCTCAGGTTAGGGCTGCTTGTGTTGACTATTGTCGTCAAAGGCTGCAAGATGACTCTAGTAAAAGGGCTATTTTATGTAATGCAGGACAAGCCAATGCTGCTACAGGTGAGTTAGGTTGGCAAGACGCTTTAGAAAGTGCAGAATTACTGGCAAAAGAATTAAATATCTCTCCTGATGAAATTCTCCTCGCTTCTACAGGAGTAATTGGACAAAGGATAAAAATGGACGGTTTGCGCTCAGGGATTCCCCCGTTAGTAGCGTCCGCATCTCCTGAAGGAGGAAAAGATGCAGCTAAAGCCATTATTACCACAGACTTAGTAACTAAAGAAATTGCTCTCGAAACTACTATTGAAGGTCGTCCTGTTCGCATTGGAGGGATTGCGAAAGGTTCAGGAATGATCCATCCTAACATGGCTACTATGTTAGCATTTATCACTTGTGATGCTGCGGTTGCTACTCATTTATGGCAAGAAATGTTAAAGCGTGCAGTAGATAAAAGCTTCAATCAGATTACCGTTGATGGTGATACCAGTACTAATGATTGTGCGATCGCCCTAGCTAATGGACAGTCTCGCACCACTGCTATTACAGAGATGGGGAAAAACGCCCAGAAACTAGAAGCTATGCTAACAGAGGTGTGTCAATACTTAGCAAAAGCGATCGCTCGTGATGGAGAAGGAGCAACTTGTCTAATCGAAGTACAAGTATCAGGCGCACCTGATGATAAATCGGCTGCTCAAGTAGCTAAAACCATTGCTGGATCGTCCCTAGTCAAATCTGCTGTTTTTGGACGAGATCCTAACTGGGGGCGCATCGGTGCTGCTGCTGGTCGTGCTGGTGTTAAATTTCATCAAGATGAACTTAGTATTAAACTAGGGGACATTTCCCTGATGGAAAACGGTCAACCTCTGGCTTTTGATCGTGCTGCTGCGAGTAACTATCTCAAACAAGCAGCCGAAGGAGAGTATCTAGAAGATGATACAGTACTGATTTCCGTTTGTATCGGTAACGGCTCGGGTACTGGAATAGCTTGGGGTTGTGATTTGACTTATAAATATGTAGAAATCAATGCAGAATATACAACTTAGTCTAGTTTTGAGGTAGGGAATGGGGAATGGGGGAGACTAGGGAGACTGGGGAGACTAGGGGTAAGGGGATGACTGGGGGGTGCTAATTGCTAATTGCTAATTGCTAAAAACCTACTAACTACTAACTACTAACTACTCCCTACTTATTACTTATTACTTATTACTTCTGAGTCTTTCATCCTTCATCCTTGGGAAACAGTAATAGTAGGTTGGGTTTCGTTCCTCAACCCAACGCATACAAGTTGTGTTGAGTTTTGCACCCACTTGTTTAACCCAACCTACCTTAGTCTCTTGTTACTTTTGATAAACGGTATAACTAAAAATCCCTGAGCCAGAAAAATTCTTGATATGTTGAAACGGGAAATTTTGATATCGCTTTCTCTGATGCTCGTCTGGGGTTGCATTTCCAATCCCATTAATTCTCAAGTACCCTTGTCCATTCGTCTCACGGGTGCGGACAAGAGCGGTGATGAGATCGTAGTGTCAACAGAAGAAACCCGCACAGTAATAGATTTGTACAGTAAGAGCGGAATTGGGCGAGCGGAGCTAGAAGCCGTCGATGGAAAGTGGCAGAAACCAATCATCATGAGACTTCACCTACATGGGCTTGAGTCATTCAGCATTAACAATGGGGAATTCACTATCACCACATCTGTGGTTAGCCAACCACCCTATAGACAACTGTGGGAAATCTTTACCGTCGATGGAAGTGAGGATGATTCCCTTGAAGAAGTCGCTCCGTTTTGGATACCCCTTAGAATTGTTAACAGAAAGGAAAAAGGACATCCTGTAATTCCCCTTGAAGAGGGGTATTTTGAAGTGACACTTCCTGATGTACTGCTTGAGGAAAATCCTGAAACTCTATCCATTCAATGGATCGATTTCTTCAGAAGATGAATTAATTTGACATAAGCTTTAAATTATATTAGTTTGCTCTTATTTAATAAAATAATAGTACAAATAAACCTAATTATATTTAATATTTAAAAATTCAAAGCTCTTGAGCGATCGCATAATCGCTTAATCTATCAAACTAAATTATAAAGTTGTTTAAAGAATTAACCTCGATATACAGAAATCATTGTCTACTATACTCTTTCCGCCTATAGCGTAGAAATAAATAAATGCCTAAAGTTCCAGCTAACCTAACTGTTTGTACTTCTAATTCCGTCATTGCGATTATTTCCGCTTTCGATTTGACGACGTATTTATTGATATGTAGTCATTTTTTCACTCTATCTTGTAATTAGCAACCATAATCTAAAGTGTATCTTGGGCAGTAAAGCGATCGCTTTTAACGAAACAAAAGTAGAAGACTTTTTATCAGCAAATAAAACTCAGTTTGTAATTCCTGTTTATCAGCGAAACTATGATTGGTCTAAAAGTCAATGCAAACAACTTTGGGAGTGATGTGTAGCATTAGTTTTTAGAATTGGTATTAAATGCTCAACGGGTTTGATAAATCCTGAATTTTTACCTGAATAAATCCCCTTTTTTTTCTTTGAGCTAACAGAGATACTAAGAATTAAGTTAGAGAGGGAAAATAATAATGTCGTTAATTGGTGAATGTTTAGAGCTTTTGAAGTGCTGGAAATATAGAAAAGTTAATAGTAAGGAGAAAGAGAAGAGATTTCTTAGGAGTTCTAAAGATAGTATTCTCTCTGGTAATTTTAGTAACGATATTCTTATTAGTTCTTCTGGACAACTAAAAATTGACAATTTGGAAAGTTGCCTTAACTTAGTTGGCACTGACTTTATCATATTCTAATCCTAGGGCGTAATACTGTTTAACAACAACTATAGGTGTGTGGAACTTTTCCTACTACAGTGTAGGGAGTTGTCTATTAACTTTTGTTAAGAAAAAATAAATATTTGATAAATACTATATAAATAGTCAAGGTACAAAGATACTCATTTGCTTCATTCATGACGACTGCGGACGGTCAAACTAGGATTCAGCTTCATTCTTATCAATTAGATGTTGTCTATCTATAGAGCGTACTGGCTTTTTTTCGCCCCATCAGCCCTCGCTTTCATCCTATAGGGTGAACTACCAGGCATCAACTCTTCCAGTATGATGCTGGCTTCCTGTTTCCCGCCGTTGCCTCCAAACAATACAAGATTGTTTCTTGGTCTTACACCGCGTCCAGAGGTTTGGCTATCGCAAAGGATGCCCTGTACTCTCGTAGTAGTCTAGCTACTACCCAGGCAGACTCCCGCGTCCCACAGGAGTATATCTTTTTGGTTACAACGCTCTTGTTTTTATCGCTGAATGGGTACGTTACTCGCCATCCGAGCATTGATTAACTCTATCGAGTTAGCGGTAAATTGGTTTTTCCACGGGTTGGTTCGCTTTACCGCAGCTACATCCGCCTTTCCCCGCTTGGAAATATTTTACAACACCTGAAAGCCTTGCTACATAAAGATTTTATATAAAATCTGTAAAGCGCGCGATCAAAAAGTTATCGCGCTCGTTTACATCCCGACGTTCGTGCTACGCAGAGAACGCGGGGCTTTCACTCGCAAGCTAAACCATACCAGAATTCTCACTTGGTTCTTTAAGTTAATGTCTTTACATTTTTTTCACAGCTTTACACTTTCTTTACAAAATTTGGGTATTTTAAAAACATAAGTTCTTCTAAATACCACTTAGACAACAAAATTCAAGAGGAAAATTAATAATGAACCTGCTAAAGTCTCAACCACTTCCTTTTACTTCGATGCCAGATCGCTATTGGTGGGAAACTTTATGGTCAGATCCCAGACAAATACTAGTAACTTTAGGATTAAAACCAGGATTCTCAGTGCTAGATTTGGGTTGTGGCTACGGTCACTTTACTATTCCTGCGGCACGTTTAGTTAGTCCTGCACCTGTAGTTGGTATAGAGATAGATCGCCCTATTTTAGAGGAAGCACATCAAAATTCTTCAGCATTGACTAACTGCTCTTGGCTTAATGAAGATATCCTGGCTCTAAAGAGCTTATCTCTTAACAAGTTTGATTTTGTGATGATGCACAGCACTTTTCACGGTCTTGCGGATCCTATTAAACTAGTACAAGATATCACTGCTTTACTTAAACCAAACGGCTTTTTCTCTGTAATAAACTGGTCGCCAATTCCTCGCGAAGAAACAATTTGGTTGGATATGCCTCGTGGTCCCAAAACTGAAGTGCGTATTCATCCAAATAAACTGATCTCTACCGTACTCTCAGCCAGCAAAGATCAACTATTACCAGTCCAAATTATTCAACTTCCTCCCTATCACTACGGAGTTAATTTCCAATTTAACTAGCCGGACTTAGACATTTTTAAGTTAAAAACTGCCTCAAATCTATATACAGTAATAGTTTTACTAGGTATTAAGAGTTTTCTCGATCTACTTGGATAGAGCGCGCATCATTTTTTCTATTCTCTTTTACCCTATTTTTGTTGAATTGAAATCTTGTAGGTGGTGAGATATTTATCTGTCTTTTGCATAAGACTGCTTAACGACAGACATAGAGTAAGATTTACTTTCAAATATAACTAATAAAATCTAGATAATTGTTAATATTTTAGGGGAGTGCGATCGCTCTTTTAACTTAAAGAAATGAAATACTCTGATATTTGGCGTGGCTTTGGTATTACTATTGAGGGAGAGCCAAGTTTAGAAAGTCTTTATGCTTATGCTCCTGTATATCGCTTTAGTTATGGGGATAGAGACTGGGTGCTGAAACCTACTAGGGTGCGTAGTGATGGAGATGCGATCGCAGCTTGGACAAGTTATCTTGTATTTCAAGGAATTGGGAGTGTTGCTCCTACACGAAATTTTGGTAAAAACCCCAGAAGCTTTCCTAGTGGGAAAAATGATACAGAAGAAAACTGGATTATTTATCCTTTTATTACAGGAATTCCCTACAGAGGAAATACTACCCAAATTCGTTTTGCTGGCAAACTACTGGGTGAAATTCATAGCCAGGGAATGAATACAGATTTTAATCTCAAAGTTAGTAAAACTGTAGTAGCAATAGAAGCAAAAGAGATGGAAGAAGATATACAAATAATACTCCAAGAAATTGAGAAATCTGCTCCAGAAAATCTAAACAATGCTCAAAATATTTTAACTTCTTATTCTCAACGATATTTAGAAGAAGCACTCCCCAAGCTACTCAAAATTAGTTTACCCTTGACTAACTGTAGTTGGGACTATAAAGCAGCTAATTTAATTTATAAGAATGATACTTCTCCGATTTTGGTCGATCCAGATCATGGGGGACGTATTCCTCGAATGTACGATCTTGCTACTGCTCTGTTACTATTTCATTGCGATATTCCTTCTGCTCCTAAAAGGATGTTTACCCCCACAGAATGGATCGGCTTTTTAGAAGGATATACTCAATACATTCAACCAACATTAGAAGAGCAACAAACTTGGAATGATCTGCTTTTGTGCGCTTGGATGGATCAAGTTTTGTGGCTACTTAGTCATTTTCCAGAAGGTTGGAAAGATGCAAATGAATCTCGCTATTTACTTAGTTTATTAACTACCAATCTTGTTGACTTTTCTCTATTAAAGCTCTTGCAAAAATAGATCAACAATCAACTTGATCTGTACGGACATCAAGAAATATGCTTCTTACCCAGAAGCACCAGTGTCCTTGTTTAAATTGGCTTCATCAAAAGCAATAACTTATACAAGAAGCGGGTGATTAAACAGAGAATTAACCTTTAAATGGTATCGTCGATCTCAGGTTACAAAAAGCAGCAAAACCTATGCAGTCCATCGAAAATATTTCGTCATATAACAAAATTAAACCAGAATATCAAAAACTAATACATCAGTTGTTAGAGTTAGCCAAAGCGTATTTTAAAAATGATTTTGTAGCTTACTATTTACTTGGTAGCGTAGGAAGAGGTTAGGATATTCCCAAGGTATCGGATTTAGATACTGAAGTCATAATAAATAGAGAAGTTACAAAAAAAGACATAGAATGGGCTTCAGCAATAGCAAAAAAACAGCAAGTAAACTACAAAAAGCTGTATCGCATTGATTTAGGAATCTGGAGTTTGAACGACATTTACGATAAAAATAATGAAAATGTACAATTTATTTTTAAAACCGATGGGGTTCTAATTTATGGAAAAGAAATAACCAAAGATTTCTCATCTAAACCAGCAGGAATAGAATTAGCCAAGCAACTCAATAAGAATTATCGAAATAATTTAGAAGCAATTAGGAAAGATATTCTCGAACCAGATGATGAGGATAAGTTAAACGAAAATAATACTTCAGAGTGTATAAAATGGATTTCTAAAAAAATACTTAGGTTAAGCCTGGGAATAATCATGACTAAGGAAAATTTCTATAGACGAAATATGGAAGCAATGGCTAGAAAATTTGCTCAAACCTATCCTGAGTATGATTCTTATATTTATTCTGCTTTACAACAGTATCACAATCCAACCAATAATATTAATGAAGCTATAAAATTTTTAGATGAGATGGAAAAAACTATTTATGTATTAGCCGATCGCCTATTGGCTGAGAAACATTATAATTAATTCAAAAGCTCTCGCTCCCAGAACTCGACCAATGCCACTAAATTTACTATTTTGACAATCTAAACCAACATCAAAACACAGTTTTTTGTCATGATTGACATAAGCAAAATATTCTCCCATTTTACAGTCTCCTAAAATACTTCTACAAAGTAATACTAATTTCCTTTTTATTTGCTACAGATTTTGGGTCAGGGGCGTGAAGTCTAGGTAGGAGGTTGGCTAATATTAAATTAATTTTTCACAGGTTTTAAATTGATAATCACAATTTTATAATTAAGAAATAAATCTATTCAAATTTGAAAAAAACCTGACCCCCCGGGAGGAGACTTAATATATTTAGGTATTAAACCCAAAAGAGGAGGACACGGGTGAGCGGGAGCACGGCTCACCGTAAGATGTCCGTATCGGCTTTGTTGTGAAGTCTCCTTCGGTGCGGGAAGACCTCTGACCTCCCATTTATAGAAAGCTTAAAGAGAAATCACAAATACGATAATTAGTCAAGAAAATTTATCAGATATTAATATCTTAAACAGCTAGAAATTTTTGAATTACCTCTTGACTCAAATCTTCAGTATTACCAGAAGCCACAATTCCCCCTTTTTGCATCGCATAATATCTATCTGCTTGACGGACAAAATGTAAATGCTGCTCTACTAATAATACAGAAATTCCTGTAGCTTGAATAATCCTTTTAACTGCTGCTTCTATTTCTAAAATAATAGATGGTTGAATACCCTCTGTTGGTTCATCTAAAACTAATAAACGAGGTTTACCCATTAAAGCACGAGCGATGGCAAGTTGCTGTTGTTGTCCTCCGCTTAAATCCCCTCCCATACGGGATAACATAGTTTTTAACACAGGAAATAAATCAAAAATCTCTTCAGGTATTGACTCATTACCTTTTCTTCCTTGGGGACGAGCTTCTAAACCTAACAATAAATTATCTTTTACTGAGACACGAGGGATAATATCTCTACCTTGGGGTACATAACCAATCCCCATTCTAGCTCGGCGATCTGGAGTTAATTTAGTAATAGGTTTATCTGTTAAAAATATTTCTCCAGTGCGAGGTTTTAACAATCCCATAATAGTTTTGAGTAAAGTCGTTTTCCCAACACCATTGCGCCCAATTAAACACACCATTTGACCACAAGGAATATTCAAATCTACATCCCGTAAAATATGACTTTCTCCGTAATAAACATTCAGGTTAGAAACTCGTAACATTAAATCTGTTGCTATTGGTTGATTGTTCACAGTTGATGGTTAGTAGTTAGTGGTTAGTGGTTAGTGGTTAGTAGTATTGGGGAGACTGGGAGATGAGGTGGTTGATGATAACTGATTACTGATAACTGATTACTTCTGAGTCCCTTATTCTGGTGCTTTACCCAAATAAACTTCAATAACCCTAGGATCATTTTGTACCTCGTCCATTTTTCCTTCACAAAGTACTGATCCTTGATGTAATACTGTTACCTTATTTTTGGCAATTTGTCTGACAAATTCCATGTCATGTTCGATCGCAATTATAGAATGGGCTTCTGCGAGAGAAAGTATTAATGCGCCGACGTTTTCTGTTTCTTCATCAGTCAAACCTGCTGCTGGTTCATCTACTAATAGTAAATCAGGAGATTGTGCTACTAACATCCCGATTTCTAAGCGTTGTTTTTCCCCATGAGAAAGTAGTGCTGCTGGAGATTCTGCTTTAGCTTCTAGTCCAATAGTTTCTAATAATCCTGCTACTGTTCTAATTTCCCCTGACTTGGGACGATTAAATAAAGTAGAAAAGACATTTTTGTTATGATTACAAACTAGGTCTAAGTTTTCTCTGACTGTTAAATTAAGATACACTCTTGGAGTTTGAAACTTTCTCCCAATTCCCATCCTAGCTATTTTATATTCAGGAATTTTCTTAAGATTTCTTCCTTTAAATAATACTCGACCTTGAGTTGGTTGCACTTTCCCAGTAATCACATCCAAGAAAGTAGTTTTACCAGCACCATTAGGACCAATGATAACCCTTAACTCTCCAGAGTCCATACTAAAGTTTAAATTATTGAGAGCTTTGAAGCCATCAAAATTTACTGTCAAGTTTTCTATTTCTAAAACCTTGTTCATAATTAGTTTTCTTCTAACTCTGCCTTTTCTTGTATAACTTCAGGATTTTCCTCCAGGCTAGGATAAGTAATAATTCGTTTCTGTAATCCCAAAATATGTCTCAGTTTATTCCAAGCGAAATCACGCCACCAACCCACAATGCCATCAGGTAATACAGTTACAACAATCAAGAATAATGCACCCTGAAAAAACAACCAAACTTCTGGGAAACTCTCACTTAAAAATGTCTGACCTAATCTTACTAAAAGTGTCCCAATAATTGCCCCAATTAATGTAGCTCTTCCCCCTACTGCAACCCAAATAACCATTTCAATAGAAAAGGGAACTTCCATAAACTTAGGAGTAATGATTCCTGTTTGAACTGTATATAATGCTCCTGCAATACCTGCGATCGCACCAGAAATAGCAAATACTAAAACCTTGTATCCTGTCGGGTCATAACCAGAAAATCTCACTCTAGTTTCATCATCTCTAATAGCAACTAATAAACGACCAAAACGTCCACTAGTCAGCAAACGACACAAGTAATAAACTACCACTAAAGCAATTACCGTTATGATATAAAAAGTTTTTTGCGCTAAATCAGAACTAGCTAACATTCCAAAGATAGTTTCGGTATCAGTTTTTAAGCCATTAGTTCCGTTAATAAGTTTTTGCTGACCATTAAAAAAATTAAAAAATACTAACAGTGCAGCTTGAGTAATAATCGAAAAGTAAACCCCTTTAATGCGATTACGAAATACTAAATAACCCAAAAGTCCAGCAACAATACCAGGAATAACAATCACAGCCATAATTGTCACAGGAAAAGAGTAAAAAGGATACCAAAACCAAGGTAATTCTCTCACCCCATAAAGAGTAAAAAACTCTGGTAATTGTCCATCAGGTAACTGTAACTTAAGGTGCATAGCTAAACCATAACCACCCAAAGCAAAAAAGATACCGTGACCCAAACTTAGTAACCCTGTATAACCCCAAATTAAATCAATTCCTAAAGCCACAATTGATAAAGATAGAATTCGTCCCAAAAGACGTAATCTAAATCCTGGCAAAAGAATAGGTAAAATAACTGCAAAAATAAAAACTAATCCTAAAACTATACCGATTTCAATTAACTTTTGTCGTTGCTTTTTTTTATTCAATGCGATCGCTTTTTTAGGATTCATAATTCAAATAATTGATAATTAATAGACTTTTCATATAACCACTTATACCGTTTTTATTTAAGTTTGGGTCACTATGGGATACTGGGAGACTGTGGGACGGGGAGACTGGGGGAAAAAAATAGTATTTAGTATTCAGTATTCAGTATTCAATTAGCAATTAGCAATTAACAATTAACAATTAACAATCAACCACCAACCACTAACCACCAACCACTGTACAGACGACCCGTCGGGTCGTCTCTAACTAACCACTAACTCTTTACAACTCAACATTTCTCCCTTTTTGGGGAAATAATCCCGCAGGTTTCACTTGTAAAAAACCAATAATCAACACAAACACCATAACTTTTGCCATGCTGCTAGTAGCGAAAAACAGCAAGAAATCTACCAGAGGTTTCAAGGCTTCTATAGAAGAAAACATCAAAGCCAAAGTCCCAGAACCTATCAAATAGTTGACGATCCCAATTCCTAAACCAGCAAAAATAGCACCAAACAAATTACCAACACCGCCAACCACCACCACCATAAAAGTATCTACAATGTAGTTTTGACCAGTATTAGGTCCTACCGAACCTAGTAAGCTAACAGCACAACCAGCAACCCCTGCTAAACCTGAACCAATAGCAAAAGTTAAAGCATCTACTTTAGCGGTAGGAATTCCTAAACAAGAACTCATGGCGCGATTTTGAGTCACAGCCCTAATCCTTAAACCCCAAGTAGAACGATTGAGAAACCAATAAACAGCAACCAAACAGATAATAGTTAAAGCAATAATAAACAGACGAGCATAAGGCATCTGGAAGCCCAAAACTTTAACCCCCCCTCGTAACCAACTAGGGGCTGTTACATCGACATTTCTAGCACTAAACCAAGCTTTAGTTAGAACAGGAACTTTACTCATTAAAAACCCTGTAGCTACAGCAATAGCAGCAGACAAAGGTAATAAAATTGCGAGCGTCCAATTGCGGATTCTCTCCCAGTCAGAACGACGACTCAAGAAAGTCATCCCCGCAAAAAACAACAGACAAAATACCGCAACACATATTACTAGTAGCCAGTTAACACTGCGGACAAATTGGCGCAAAATTAAACTTACACCCCAAGTAGCCAGTAGAGTTTCTAGGGGTCGCCCATACAAAAAGCGGATTACTCCTCTCTCTAACACCAGCCCTGCTATTGCAGCCACCATAAAAGCGATCGGAATAGCAACTACAATATAGAAACTAAACCAAGGTTCTCCCCAAGGCTTAAAAACATTTTGTACAACAAAAGTACTATATGCCCCAAGCATCATCAATTCACCGTGGGCTAAATTAATTACCCCCATCAGTCCGAACACAATTGCCAACCCCAAAGCAGCAATAAGCAACACCGAACCAATACTGATTCCGTTAAATAATCCTTCTATTAATACAGACACAATTAATAAATAAAAAATTTGACAATACTAAGTTTTTACAATAGTAGATCAATACTAAGAAAGGTATTAGGTAGTAGGTAATAGACCCGCGCGGAAGCAAGATTTTTTAATGGTTTTAAAGGTTCAGATAAGAACTAATACCGAGTTTTGCACACACTCTCGATCATTTTATTCTTCGCGCTCTTCTTTGCGTCTTTGCGCCTCTGCGCGAGATAATACGATCTTATAACAACGCAACTTAGTATAATGGGACTTTTTGGCTAAGAACTCCCTCTTTTACGGGCGCAAGGCTTGCGCCCTTGTTTTTTCTGAACCATTAACCATTAACTGTGCGGGCTAAAAACTGAGATATTTTCCTGTCGGTGCAAGATCTAAGAATAGGGTAGGGCATTGCCCACCCCAATACAAAAAAACTACACCTTATACTTTCCGCCCTTGTTGGGGTCAGTCCAGTCACAGCCGTAACCTTTAGTTTCAGGTACATACTGATTCCAGGGAATAGGATCTACAGCACCATCAGTAGAGAAAACAATATCAAATAAACCATCATCTCTAACTTGACCAATTCTGACAGTCTTAGAAATATGATGATTGGGATTCATTTTCACTTTCCCTTCAGGAGCATCAAATTCTTGACCAATGGCTGCTTTTCGCACTGCTTCAATATCAGTAGTCCCTGCTGTTTCTACTGCTTGCTTCCAGAGATAAACCATAATATAAGCAGCTTCCATCGGGTCATTAGTTACTCTGTCCTCACCATATTTAGCTTTAAAAGCTGCTACAAACTTGTCGTTTTGAGGACTTTCTACAGTTTGAAAATAGTTCCAAGCTGCATAATGACCTTTAAGATATTCTGTCCCAATTTGACGGACTTCTTCTTCAGCAATACTTACAGACATTACAGGATACTTATTCGGTTTTAGTCCTGCACCTTCTATCTGTTTAAAGAAAGCTACATTACTATCACCATTAAGACTGTTAAAGATCACTCCACCATTGGGCAGGGCAGCCCTAATTTTAGTAATAATCGAAGTAACTTCTGTATCTCCTAGAGGCAGATAATCTTCCCCTACAGTTTTGCCTCCTTTAGCTTTGAGTTGCTCTTTGATAATGGTATTGGCGGTACGAGGAAAGACATAATCTGAACCAACTAAAAAAAATTCTTTCCCCTTATTTTCTAACAACCAATTAACAGCAGGTTCGATTTGTTGATTAGGCGCAGCACCAGTGTAAAAAATATTGTTAGAGCATTCCTGCCCTTCGTATTGCACAGGATACCAAAGCATATGCTGTTTAGATTCAAATACTGGTAATACTGCTTTGCGACTAGCAGAAGTCCAACAACCAAAAACAGTCCTCACTTGGTCTTTATCTATGAGTTTAGTTGCCTTTTCTGCAAAAGTCGGCCAATCTGAAGCCCCATCTTCTTTTACAGGGACAATTTGTTTACCTAATACTCCACCAGCAGCGTTAATCTCATCAATTGCCATCATTTCAGCATCAACAACTGTAGTTTCACTGATTGCCATCGTACCGCTAAGAGAGTGGAGTATCCCAACTTTAATTACATCTCCTGAATCAGCACCACTCGAAGCGGTACTAGAATCACTAGTCTGAGCCGTATCACTACTACCACAGGCTTTTAAAAGCATACTGGTGGCTGCTCCAGCCGAACCATATATTAAAAATTTACGTCTTCCTAATTTTGACATTGTTACTTTATTCTTTAAGTCCTATTACTACACCCGAAAGGCTATTAAATATTAGTTTTAGCATTTGAGGTGTAATTGTACTATAGGTGACAAAAAAACAAGACTACCAAGAACAGAAATAAACTTAAGTTTGTAAGTATTAATATAAAGTTACTATGCAGATTGCAAATATAATATACAGTATTATTTAGCGGATAAATTGCTACGACGATACTTCCACAAAATTGAAATAGATACCACAAGAATTACTGCAACTAGGGCAAAGACTCCTGCTTGAGTAACCCAAAGGACGATTTGCTGTAGAGAAACTATCTGTCCCAAGAAAAAAGATAAGCTGACTATGGTTAATGCCCATAAAGCAGCACCACTAAAATTGTAGAGCAGAAACTTTTGATAAGGCATCTGGGCGATCCCAGCTAAGGGCCCGGCAAAAATTCGTAACAACGTGATAAAACGACCAATAAATACCGCTTGGGCAGCATTTTTACTGTATTTTTCTTTCGCTAACTCCAATTTTTCTTCTGGGAAACGAAATAACTTTGCTACCCGTACCAAAACTTTCCAGCCACCAATCTTACCAATCCAATAACCAAAATTATCCCCAATGACAGCACCAGCGATCGCACTGGATAAAACTCCCCAATAATTTAATTCACCGCTTCCTGCCAAAAAACCACCTACAATGGTGATAGTCTCTCCAGGTATGGGAATTCCTGTATTTTCTAAAGCAATACCAGTGAATACCGCCCAATAACCGTAGTGATGGGCGATCTCTTGAGCATTATCTAGGGACAGTAACTCGATGGACATTAAGAACCTTTACAAAGGTTTACTTTATTCATCTTGACGCGGATTAGGTTGAACTGTCAATCCTTGACAACTTGAGGCAAGATAAAAATCACGATCTCCCAGAAAATCAATTTGGGAGTCTGGTGATAGTAAGTTGGTTCAAACCAAGTAATAATAAAGCTTTTAGTCTATTTTAATAGACTTGATTGTTTGAGTCGTAAAATTCATTTTACGGCGGATCATAGGATAGATACTGAACCTTTTAAAGGTACATCGAACTCAGATTTGACGGGTATCTTTTGCACAAATAAACTCTTATTCTTAGCCCGAACGCTTCTTAAGCAATGAAACTTAACACTGAAGTCAAAGGAGAAGGCTACCCCATTCTCTGCTTACATGGTCATCCAGGCTCTAGTGATGCTATGTCAGTATTTACTGATCATCTTTGTCAAAAATATCAAACTATTGCCCCCGATCTCCGAGGCTATGGTAAAAGTCGCTCTCAAGGAGATTTTGAGATGACAACTCATCTCGATGACTTACAAAACTTACTCAACCAGCATCAAATAGATCGCTGTGTGTTACTAGGATGGTCTTTAGGTGGAATCTTAGCTCTCGAACTAGCTTTGGCTAACCCTGAAAGATTTACTGGTTTAATTTTAGTTGCTTCTGCTGCTCGCCCCCGCAGTAGCCATCCTAGGATAACTTGGCAAGACTTAGCCTATACGGGTTTAGCTGGAATAATTAATTATGTTAAGCCTGGATGGTCTTGGAACATCAATAATTTCGGTAAGAGATCGCTATTCCGTTACCTAATTAATCAACATACTCCCGAAGCTTACGGTTATCTGGCTAGAGAAGGAGTACCTGCTTACTGGCAAACTTCTAGGTCTGCTCATCGTGCTTTGTCTCAAGCTATCAGCAAGGGCTATAGCTGTCTTGATTCTCTTCATAAGATACCTTTTCCCTGTCTAATCCTATCTGGAGAAGGCGATCGCCATATTACAGCAGAGTCCAGTCAAGAAACTGCACAAAGAATCATCAACAGTCAATGGATTTGCTACCCTAATACAGCACATCTCTTTCCTTGGGAAATTCCCCAAGAGGTTAGACAGGATGTATCTCAATGGCTTGAGGATTCTAATCCAACTTAACCAATTTAGGTTCCTGCTTTCGGAAATTTAACCCCATTCTCACGGGGTCACAAATGAGAAATAAATTATAAAGCTAGACGAAATAAGCACTCATGTGCTTTTATTTCCTTGTTCCTCATCCTTGTTTCCTCCTTCCTTTTGTAATTAAGATTGAGTACTCAAAGCAGGAACAGTATTAAAATCCACACTTTCTCCTAATTCATCAAATATTGTTAGCTCGCTAGGTTTACAACGTTTAATCTCTACCTCGATCCCCGAACAACCCTCATTTTTCAAATCTTCTATATAACCTGCTTTAGCGTTTTTCGCTTCTGTTATTGTTAAAAAAGGCCCAAAAAAATAAGTGCAGGAGGGTTTAGCCGTGTCGAGCTTTATCCAATAAGCCCATCCCAGGGAGTTTAAAATACCAGTTAAAATTTCTTTCATTAAAATTGCCTCTGATTTTACTTAATTGTCAGTATCGTTAATTTTTTGTAATTTGATTGCCAGTTATTGTAATGTTTTATGACAAATTATATCTAGTCCTTATATTTTATACAGTGTTGTTCTAATTTCAGAAAGTAATACTGGTAACTTATTTAGATTTTTATGAATTTGATTAAGGAGGAAGTTCCTTTGACCATCGCTGACGGCAGATTTCGTATATCGCGATCGCAGATGCCACAGAAGCATTTAAGCTCGGGGTTATTCCTGCTAGAGGAATAGATACTAATTCGTCGCAACAACGTTCGGTGAGAGAGCTTAAACCCTTACCTTCAGAACCTACAACTAATCCTACTGCACCACTAAAATCTATTGTGTGTAGCATTTTACTGCTTTCTATAGTAGTCCCATAAATCCAGAACCCTGACTCTTTTAATTTTTCTAAAGCTTGGTTTAAATTAACTACTCTAGCTACTGGTAAGTTTTCTAAAGCTCCTGCTGCTACTTTCACTACGGTAGAGTTTACCCCTACTGCGCGACGCTGAGGAATAACCATCCCTTGAAGTCCCATAGCTTCAGTTGTCCGAATTATCGCCCCTAGATTGTGGGGGTCTTCGATCCCGTCCCCAATAACAATCACAGGGGAATCAGTTTTTTCTTTAGCTGAGGTAATTAAATCTTCTAATTCCCAATAGCTATAGGGTGAAACTTGAGCTACTATCCCTTGATGGTTAGCATAGTGAGTTAAGCTATCCAACCGTGATGGTTCAGTTTTAGTAATCACTGCACCCTTGGCTTTAGCTTTTTTTAACAAGCCCCCCAATCTGCGATCGCTACTTAATTTATGAGTAATCCAAATCCGATTAATTTGGCGATCGCTTTTTAACACAGCTAAGACTGGGTGTTTACCATAGACCAAATCTTGAGCTTCATTTTCTAAAGAATTTATCGCCCCTTCTGGTGGAGCATTAGCATTTTTCTTGACCAATTTAGGGATTTTTTTAGGGTTCATTTGGCACAATTTTAGGAAAAATCGAGTTTTGTCAATAAATCTTGTAAACGCGCCCTATCCGTAAGATATAAATAGCCAATCAAAGTTTCCAAACTACTAGCTTGTTGATAAATTGAAATTGATAATCGACGGGGTTTACTGATAGCAGCATTGCGCCCCCGACGGACTATCTCTTGTTCCTTTTCATTGAGATCGGGAAGTAAAATTTTTAAATTGCGGGCTTGACTTTCAGCCCTAACTTGAGCAACCACTTGATGATGATAATCTGAGATTCGCTTGGGTGGCATTAAAAGATTATGTCGTACATATAATTCATATACGGCATCTCCAATGTATGCCAAACTGACTGGTGATAACCTTTCGATCTGAGAAATATCATCGGTGGTTGCCATTAAAGCGAGAGCCTCAATGTTTGCCCAAGCTGAAGCCTTAATATTAGTCAAAGTGTTTTTTTTGAGAAGGTTTTTCTGACAAATCAACGTTTTTTTTTTAACGCTATTGCTTCAGATTTTCCAGTGCTTTGTCCACTGAAGGCTGAAGAGACAGAAACTTCTCTAAACGTACTAGTTTAACTGTTTGAGTCACACGAGGATTGGTGACAATTTGCAGACTACCGCCACCAGTTTGAGCTTTTTTAACAAGCTGCACTAGCGCCCCTAAACCAGAACTATCAATAAAGTCAATTTGGGATAGAACTAAAATGATGTTTTTTGGGCCATCATCAACATAGTTACCAAGAACTTTACGGAATGTTGGTTCAGAAAAGGCATCTAGTAGTCCAGTAAGGCGAAATATTTGATATGTTTCCCTGACTTCGCGAGTGCCTCTTAAGCTAACAGTCAGGTTTAGCTGTTCAGGAATAGTCTCCTCCTCAACTCTAGCTCAATTTGGTCAATAGTTGAGTATAGCCCATTTTTTTCAGATATTGTCATTGTGTGTTAGTAATTTTTGTGAACTAGCTTCAGCTTTTCCCCTTACCGTTAATAAAAATCTCAACAAATCTATTGAGTCGTAACTCTAACGGTTAAGTTACTAGCCTTCGGACTCTCACCGAACTCTTGAAGTGCGTTTGGGCTTGCTAGAAGACCCTTTCCTGAGTATTTTCAAGAATTCATCATTTAGCATGACCTCAAGTTCTCTGTTAGAGAAGCTAAAATAACTATGTCGAGAAAGACATAGCTGTTTATTCAGTTTTTTATTAAGCGCGTGCCATGCACTCCAGACGTGCTTTCCCATCGTCATAATGGGATAGGCGTTATAAAGAGGCACACGCTCAGACAATTTCATGGCTCTACGAGCAAGAATGAGTGCTGCTGCTGTATCAGAACTCATGCCGTAAAGTTTGAGATATCTTACTAATCCAATTAGAGAACTATAAGCTGGCGATAAAAATATGATTTCTATGCCAACCATTTGAGCTTTTTGAGTTAGTAATTCTGTTATCTTGCCATAGCTAAAATTGGAGAGCATTCTACTGTAGAAAGTTCCTTGCTCTCTCATTTGGGCTTTTTTGACAGTAAAATCTAATTTTTCTACTACTAAGGGGCATTTATTTTTAACACATAGCTCGACAATTTCATTACAAACATCATGGAGTATTGCTAATTGTTGATTTTTTCTTTTTGAATGTAAATTAAACTTGATTTGTCCTTTTTCTCGAAGATTTCCATCTCTATCGGTTCTGGCATAACCAATCACCTTGGGATTAATATCTATACCAATGCAGCCATAATGTCTGGAATAACTAATCTTTTCTGGTTCTGGAACTTCTGTCGAGCAAGCAATAAACCATCTTAAATTTTTCGCATAAATACGGTAAGTTAAAGCTCGATTATTTTTAATGGCATCTTCTATCCACTCTTGTTTGTAATGAAACTTTAATGGTGCGCTCAGATATTTTCCGTACTTGTCTTCTAAGGCATAAGGTACTCTAAAAACAATATTCTTACCATCGTACTGAGCTATTTGATTGCCATAAGTTTCCCATGAGCTACCAACAGTTAGATATTGAGTTTTCATCACGCCAATTTTTACTTTCAGTCGAGTATCTTTAAGGTGATTGAGTTGGTTTTCTAATAAATATAATCTTCGCTTTTTCTGGTGAATGGCGAATCGTTTATTACTGCGACAACTTCTCCTGGTTTTTAAGTCACAAGCCAAGGGGGCATTTTCCAACTTTTTCTGTTGTTTATTTAGCCAGGATTTAGTAGATTTGATTTGGTTTTTAACTTTTTTAATATGTTCTTTTCTACACTCAGTAGCCGATTTTATGGTAGCTTTGGCTTCGATTCTAATAGCATTAGCTTGTCGTTTATTTATCCCGTATTTCCGCTGAATCTCTTTAATTATTAAACTATCTTTTTCTCCTGCTAATAATCTATTGATATATTCACTCCTTGCAGGATAAACCAACCGTGAAACATCTGCTACAAATTTATGTAGTTCGATGGGTAGTTCTGTCACGGTAGTTTTTTGAGGCATTTTATTTTTTGTTTAAACTCGCAATTATCTTATCACCTTCAGCCTGTAAGCTTTCCATTAGCTTACGATTTTTCTTGCTTCTACTTCCGTAGAGTCTGGCACTAAATACTGTTATGATTTCTAGTACATCAGATGCTAGTTCCTCTTCAAAGCTTGGTTGTTCTCCTTGATGAATTATTACTATTTCTATCCCTTGTATTTCACATAATGTGAAAACTAATTCCGAACCAAATCTTAGCAATCTGTCTTTCGCTGTTAAAACTAATCTTTTAATTTTCCCATGAAGAATCATTTCTAAGAGTTTCTGTAACCCTTTCTTTTTATAGTTCATCCCCGAACCCTCATCAGAAATTACTGTGCTTTTCCAGCCTTTGGCTGCACAATATGCTTCGAGTAATTCTTGTTGTCTTTTTAGATCGTGTTTTTGGTCGTGGCTACTGACTCTGCAATAGCAAACTGTTGGATAATCGTTATTCTCAGCATTTATGAGTTTGTTAACATCGTAGTATCTTGTTCCGCCTTTAGTCTTTCTATGGGGTACTAATTCTCCAGATGCTTCCCAACGGCGCATCGTTTCTATTGATACGCCCAACATTTTTGCAGCTTCTCCTATCTTGACGAATCTTCTTTCCATATCTACAGATTATAGGAGATATGTTGAGATTATGCTAGATTTTTGTTAACTGTTGTTAACCCCAACCTACAAAACGCCCCACTCATGATTACCAAGAGCGGGGTTAACGGAGCAAGAGGAATTAAATAATACTGAAAAAGAGGAATTGAATAATACTGAAAAATAAGCAACAAAGACTGGAGTTTTCTTTCTATTAGATATTACTACTAGAATTTTTCTGGTACATTCGTGTAAATACGGAAATTTAACAATTTACTAAGATTATCATCTCGTAATTTTTACTTAGAACACTTTATCTAAAGGATAAAGGATAAAGGATAAAGGACTCAGAAGTAATCAGTTATCACTTATCATCTACCAGTATTTCTCTGAGTCCCCCCAGTCCCCTAACCTCTGACCTCTGACCTGGAGACCCAATCCCCAATCCCCAATCCCCCCGGGAGGAGACTTAATATATCTAGGTAATTAGCCAGAAGATCGGTTTTGTAATGAAGTCTCCTTCGGTGCCCCAATCCCTATTCCCCATTCCCTATAGTGTGGTTTAATAAAATCAAAACCGCCTAGCGCGATCGCCAATGCCTTTAACAAAACTTCAAAAAAAACTAAGGGGAATACCCACAATTGCCTTCTGGGTTATTATAGGTTGCTGGCTAGCTTTGCTCCCTGTAATTTTTAATGTCCCTGGTTTTTCGCAACAATCTGTTACAGTGTCGCTTCTGGTGCGAGCATTAGAAGCTCAACAATTACAGCCATTAGCACAAGAATTTAATCAACAACATCCAGAAATTAACCTTCAATTAATTGAAGCTCCTAGCGATACCAATCAAGTAGAAGATTTATACACAGCTTCTTTTCTGTTGGGAAATTCTCCTTACGATCTGGTTTTTATGGATATAGTCTGGACTCCCAAATTTGCAGCAGCAGGATGGCTTAAAGATTTGTCTAGCTATTTATCACCAGAAGAATTCGAGAAGTTTCTCCCAGGGGATATTCAGGGGGGAATGTATCAAGGAAAACTGTACCGCGCTCCCTTTCGTTCTGATGCGGGAATGCTTTACTATCGTGATGATTTACTAACTCAAGCTGGATATCAACCACCAGAAACATTTAAGGAGTTAATCACCATCTCCCAAGATTTACAGCAACAGGGTTTAGCGGAATGGGGTTATGTGTGGCAAGGTAAACAATATGAAGGCTTATCCGCCATGTTTGTAGAAGTACTACAGGGTAGCGGTGGGTTTTGGGTTAATCCTGAAACTTTAGAAGTGGGACTAGACAGACCAGAGGCGATCGCAGCAGTGCAGTTTTTGCGAGATACTATAACTACTAATATTAGCCCCCCTGGAGTCACCACTTATGCGGAAGAGGAAAGTCGCCGTTTATTTGAAAACGGGAAAACCGTATTTTTACGCAACTGGCCCTACGTTTATAGTCTAGCTTCAAATTCTCCCATCGCAGGTAAATTTAGTATTAAACCAATGGTTCATCAAGAAAATAAATCTAGTGGTGCTTGTCAAGGAGGATGGGGTTTCGGAATATCTGCTACCAGTAAACATCCTGAATCCGCTTGGAAAGTAGTTCAATTTTTCATGAAAGAAGAAAGCCAAAAAAAATTTGTTTTAGCTAATGGTTATGTACCCAGTGCGAAATCCTTATTTAACGATCCAGAAATAGTTGCTAAATACGATCACTATCCCACATTACTTAAAATCTTAGAAAATGCTGCTCTGCGCCCTCCTATTCCCCAATATGCTCAAGCGTCCGATATTTTACAAAGATATCTCAGTGCTGCTATTACTAATACAATGAGTCCTGAAACAGCAATGCAAAAAGCAGCAGCAGAAACCCGTCGTCTTTTATCTGTAAGTGATCAGTAATGAATAATCAACGAACTGGTTGGATGTTACTATTTCCAGCTTTGTTACTGCTGTTTTTAGTATTTCTCTATCCTATTGCTAGAGCCTTCGCTTTAAGTTTATTCACTGAAAATTTAGGAACTCAATTACAACCAGTATTTTCTGGTTTTGCCAACTATCAAAGAATGTTAGGAGATGGTAGATTTTGGCAAAGTATGAGTAATACAGCTATTTTTACCCTAATTAGTGTATCCCTAGAATTAGTATTAGGTTTAGCTATTGCTCTAGTCCTCAATCAATCTTTTTTTGGGAGAGGAATTGTCAGAACTATTGCTATTATCCCTTGGGCATTACCAACATCTATTATGGGATTAGCTTGGGCGTGGATATTTAACGATCGCTTTGGTGTTGCTAATGATATTTTACAAAGATTAGGCTTAATTGATACAGGAATTAATTGGTTAGGAGAACCTAGGTTAGCAATGATGACTCTAATTATTGCTGATGTCTGGAAAACTACACCTTTTATTAGCATTATTTTGCTGGCTGGATTGCAATCTATTTCTCAAGATTTATATGAAGCTCATAAAATTGATGGGGCTAATGCTTGGCAAAGTTTTTCTCAGATTACCTTACCTCTATTGATGCCACAAATAATGATTGCTTTATTATTTAGATTTGCTCAAGCTTTTGGCATTTTTGATTTAGTACAAGTGATGACTGGAGGTGGACCTGCTGGTTCAACAGAAACAGTTTCTATCTATATATATTCTACAGTAATGCGTTATTTAGATTTTGGTTATGGTGCTGCTTTAGTAGTAGCAACATTTATGAGTTTGATTATCACAGTCGCTGTGGTAGCATGGTTATTTAATAGAAGTAAAACACCCGTAGGCTAAATAGCAATCATCTTTAAAGTGAGTTTGGGGAATTCATGAATGAACCCGACAAAGACTATGTCATAACCTAAATTTGTATTGTTATCAAAGATTAACAATAGTAAACGTCAGTGAAGGCGGATTTTGTTTGTTGTGCTGTGGTTTCAACCGCCAAGCATCTGTTACTATTACCTACGCCCAAGGATTAAGGATAAGGCAATAAATTGTTTATTTTTTCGGCGTTCTTGAAGATTAGATTACCTCAAGATATTGCACTCTAAACAGATAGGTAAAAATAATAAATTAATAAAATAGAAATACAGATTAACTACAGCTAAAAAAAACTATCTCATAGTAAGATAGCAAAATTATTAGCTATTGCTGATATTTTACGGTTTACAAATTACTATAGTAAGACATAATTGCTGGAAAACCTAAAATCAATATAATTAGATCGTATCCATAACAGCAAGACAGTGATGAGTTTAGAATCAACTCCAGATAGAAGTCGTAATATATCTTGGTCTTATATCCTATTGGGGTTTAGTATTATAGTCATCATAATCTTTACCTTAGCTCCAATTCTTTGGCAGGTACTAACTTCGATTAAAACTAATGATGATATATCTGCAATACCTAATGTTTATCTACCCCAGAGAATAACTTTAGAGCATTATCTACAATTGTTTAAACGCCGTCCTTTTTGGCTATATATCTTTAATAGTGCCTTAGTTTCGATTATCTCTTCAGCATTATGTCTAATATTAGGCTCTCCTGCTGCTTATGCTTTAGCCAGAATGAAACTGAGAGGAGAGACAATTATCCTAGTTTTAATTTCTGTAGTTACCTTATTCCCCTATGCTTTATTATTTTTAGGGGTACTGGAAATAATCAAAAATATTGGTTTAGGAAATAATTATCTGGCTTTAATTATTCCTTATACCGCTATTAATATGCCTTTGACCATTCTAGTAATGCGTAGTTTTTTCCGACAACTCCCCCAGGACTTGGAAGATGCTGCCAAGATAGATGGTTATAAGACGATCCCGATGTTAATTAACATCATTTTACCCATGACCCTTCCTGCATTAGTAACTACAGGAATTTTGACCTTTATTTTTGCGTGGAATGAATATATTTTTGCACTTACATTCATCACAGAAGAGACAATGAAAACAATTCCAGTCGCAACAGCACAATTAGGAGGGTCGGGTTTATTTGATATTCCCTATGGCTCTATTGCAGCAGCGACTATTTTGGGAACTATACCTTTAGTGATCCTAGTATTAATTTTTCAACGTAGAATTGTGCAGGGTCTAACAGCTGGTGCAGTTAAAGGATGAAATAATAACTTTTTTATGGTTGAGACAGATGTATCTTTCAGAGTATGATAAAGCGGAAATTCGGCGCATAATTGAAACTCAGCTAAAAGCTTTTGGTGAGGATAATCAAATACAAGCTTTTGGTTTTGCTTCACCGAAAATTCAACAACAATTTGGTACGCCAGAAAACTTCTTGAAGATGGTAAAAACCCAATACCATCCTGTCTATCGCCCCAGAGCCGTTATGTTTCGTGGTTTTACCACGGTTAATCATTTTCCTGCTCAAATCCTGTATATTATGGATTCAAAGGGGGAGGTAATACAAGTAGTATATGTAATGCAGCAGCAAAGCGATCGCAGTTGGCGAATTCACGGCTGTTTTTTTGTTCCTCTAGACGAGACACTCAATCAACTATAGCAATCCTAATTTAGGTAAGAATTTCCCCCAGATGCTAGAGGTGTAGGGGCACAACGCACAAGTTTACCATCTTGTCCAATGTCGATACTTACTCCATATTTTTTCTTTTATAATTTAGGCTTACTGTATAAAAATTTTTAGCAGTATAAGTAATATTACTAATTATTACTAGACATAAACATAGTTGTTCACTATTAGCATTTATTACGGTTTTACGCACTGATTTAGTGCATTTCACCCCATCTATTTAGTGCGATAATTAAAGTATGGTATAAAAAGAACTGCTAAGTTAGCTAAGGAGCAAGAATCGCCAAGGAGGCAAATTATGAAACTCCAACATTTAACAATCTTCGGAATCTTAGCTTTTCTAGTGACTATCAACCCCGTTAGAGCAGAAAACCCAGAACAAGTACAGCAATTGTTAGAAACTGGTGAATGCTACCAGTGCGATCTTTCAGGAGCAGATTTGAGAGATGCTCATCTTATTGGAGCAGATTTAAGAGAAGCTAATCTTATTGGAGCTAACCTCATTGGTGCTAATCTCGAAGGTGCAGATTTAACTGGTGCTAATCTCGAAGGTGCTAACTTTACTGCTGCTTTTTTAACCAATGCTAGTATGACTCAAGCTAACCTTAATCAAGTAAACTTTACGGCTGCTACTATTATAGATGCAGATGTTTCTGGCGCATCTATGATCGGAATAGACATCACAAACGCTACATTATATAACACTGGAATTGCTGTCGGTGGCGGAGAAGAATAAGTTAATATTTTAGTTACTCAGTGGTTTTACTCCTGCACGAGCTAAAATTTCAGGTATTAAATCTTCTCGTTTAACTGCCATTAAGTGAACTCCTTGGCAAATACTTTGAGCTAATTTTACTTGCTCGGCTGCGATGTTAATACCTTCCTGTAATGGGTCTTGAGCCTCATCCAAACGGGTAATAATACTATCAGGAATATTGACACCAGGAACATAGCGATTGATAAACTGAGCATTTTTAGCAGATTTAAGTAAGAAAATACCAGCTAATATCGGCTTATTACTCACAGAAGCTATTTGGTGCATAAATTTGTCTAATTTCTCAAAATCGGTAATCATTTGACTTTGAAAAAATTGCGCTCCTGCTTCCAATTTGCGCTCAAAACGTTTTTGCAAACCTGACCAACTCTTCAACTGTGGATCAACAGCAGCACCAGGAAACAAGTTTAGAGGTTCATCAGGAAGACTCTTACCATTAAAGTCTAATCCATTATTGAGTTTTTCAATCAGCTTTAATAATCTGACAGATTCCAATTCAAAGACAGATTTAGCTTTTGTATGATCTCCTGCTTTTACAGGGTCGCCTGTAAGAGCTAAGATATTACGAATTCCCAGAGCATAAGCTCCCATTAAATCTGCTTGTAACCCAATGGCGTTGCGATCGCGACAAGCTATCTGGCATACTGGTTCTATACCATTCTGCAATAGAATTGCTGATGCAGCCAAAGAAGACATCCGCAACACAGCACGACTACCATCAGTCACATTCACAGCATGAACTCTATCTTTAAGTAATTCTGCCATTGCTAACATCCGTTTGGGGTTTCCACCCTTGGGAGGAGTAACCTCTGCTGTGATTAAAAATTGTTTTTCTGTAACCGCACTACGAAAACGACTGGTCATTATAGGGTTAATTTTTATTGTTACTAATAATTAAATCATGGGACTTCTTGTCTAAGTCAGGAGCTTCAATATTATCCACAGCCTTTACATAGATAAAAATAAATTTACTTTTGCCCATAGGTCTATTAAATATTAAACACGAAACATTAATAAACGTCAGTTCGAGGAAGTCAATAAAGATCAAGTTTAGGTTTGGGAAAAGGTTATGTTTCCCTTCCCTTACCCCTTTCCCCATCTTTTCCATTTAATTTTGTACAAGAGGGAAATTACATTGATAAATGTTACATTTAGCTACTTAAAAAACCCATAGCATCTTTAACTCTAGATAGAGTATTATTAGCAACTGCTGCTGCTAAGGTAGCACCTTCTTTGAGTACAGAATCAAGATAATCTCCATTATCCATAATCTCTTGATACTTATCTTGAATAGGTTTGAGAGCCTCAATTGCAGTCTCAGTCAATAAAGGTTTAAACTGTCCCCAACCCATGTCCTGACACTCAACCGCTACAGCTTCTTTTGTTTTGCCAGATAGCAACTGATACAAAGTAAGTAGATTATTGCATTCGGGACGCTCTAGATCATCAAATGTTAACCCCTTAACAGGATCAGTTTTACATTTTTTAATTTTTCTTTTAATTTCATCAGGAGAGTCAAGAAGATTAATGCGACTTAATTCTGAAGGATCAGATTTTGACATTTTTTTTGTCCCATCAGTCAGACTCATTACCCTAGCACCTTGCTTACTGATCAGAGGCTCAGGTAATTTAAGAACAGGTTGCTTTTTCTTGCCAAACTTATCGTTAACTCTTATTGCAATATCACGAGTTAATTCTAGATGTTGTTTTTGGTCTTCTCCTACTGGTACTCTATCCGCATCGTAAAGTAATATATCTGCTGCCATCAACACAGGATAATCTAGTAACCCCACACTCACATTTTCCCCCTGCTTAACAGCTTTTTCTTTAAACTGAATCATTCTCTCTAACCAATTGAGGGGAGTAATACAGTTAAGCAACCAAGTTAATTCACTATGAGCTTTTACATGGGATTGAACAAAAATCGTAGAGTATTCTAGATCGATACCGCACGCTAAATATAAAGCAGCAATTTTACGGGTATTGTCTGCTAATACTTTAGGGTCATGAGGAACAGTGATAGCGTGTAAATCAACAACACAGAAAAAATTATCATACTCTTGCTGTATCTCTACCCAGTTACGAATTGCTCCTAAATAATTACCTAAGTGTAAGTTTCCAGTTGGTTGTACTCCAGATAAAACTCGCTGTTTGCTCATAAAAACTCCTGAGATACTCGTTCCGTATTGGAGTGCGAGAGGGAAAGGAAGTAAAACAATGGTCGCTTATCCGCGATACTTGTTTTGCAATTATCTCGCTACGCAGGAACGGTATTTGTCCTCCATGTGTTATAAGTTAAAAATTTAATATCTTTAGGATTAGCTGATTGAGTTAATCGTTTTCCAGTCTCAAGAGAATGAAGACTAATCACCTTGCTGTTTGGTTCTTTCTTGGTGGGTTTAACCATCTCGCCACCAACATAAGTCAATCCCCATTTGGGATGTTTAACTATTGAACCAGGTTTAAAACCAGCAGAAATAGTACCTCCATACCGAGAACGAATAGATCCTGGCGCTTGTTCTAATCTGTGCAATTGCCGACGGTGAAATCTTAATGGTGTCACCAATAATAAGTCTTGATTTATGGGTTGAGTTTGACCTCCAACGGCGGAATATGCAAGACAAAAACTGTCAACACAATGGGCAGAAAATACTGTTGCCATTTTGTTTTTGCTTTTCTTTAGCCTGAGTTTATTTCTCAATTCCGCACTGTCGTGACCTTGGAGCAACTCAAGGCGTGCTAATTTCTCTAGTTCATGATAAAACCATTCTTTACCTAGTTGTAATGGTGAAAAGATTTTACCCCATTTACCACCCCAAGATATGGCTTTAATATCTTCAACTACAAAAACTGTAATAGGGTAAATTTTACTCAACCAACTAGCCAATCTGACCTTCCACTGCCATCGAGCCTTATTTGATGGTGCTAATCTAACCTTGTTAGCTAAACGATTCCATCTGGGTTGACGGCATGGTGTTTTGCGGTAACGTCTATTTCGACGCATTTCGCGACGGGTTTTAAGGTGCTTTTTCACCCAGTCAACAGCTTGAGCCTGAATATTGATGTACTGATGCTTGGCACTAGCTACAGTTAAAGCTTCCATTTTTGACCCTGGGTCAACACCGCAAGCTAAGGGCTGGTAGTTTCTAGCACTAGGTTCGACATTGAGACGAACACAGAATATACCTCGTTTCCAAAACGGGGTAGCTTTACCGCTTTTAACCCATTTATCTGCTCTTGCCCTGGTTGTAGGCATTAAAGGGACTTGGGTTGAATCTACTACTGGTACTGTTTTTTGCATTTGGCTATAAACCGAATATATACATCCCTTCGCTACTGACCAACACAGAGGATACTGACTAGGGAGGCATCGGTATCATGGTTTGGACTGCCATGTCCAGTTGGTTCAGTTTCAATAGCTAGACACTGGTTTAACTTGCCTCAACCACTCCGCTTGTGGTTTTGGTCAAGCCCACACCGTAAACGGCTGTGGCTGTGTGACCTTGTTCTCAAATTTATTTTGCTTAAAAGGGTTGAGAGATTTTCTACAACTAAACAGTATTACACGAATTGAGAATTCTGAATGGCCTATTGTTGTAACATAGTTGTTTACATAAGTGATAAATGTTTAGCTATTGTGAATCCTAATTTAATTATTCCAGTTGGAACACAAGTTGTAAGTCGTATTGAAGTAAAAAATAAACAAATAGTACTATATTGTAATACCTATTTCATTATTATCCTAGTTCAACAAGAAATGAATTTCTTGGCTAAGATTTAAAGTCCGTTTAAACGGACTTATAGTATCAGACATAAAATTTATTTTATGGCTATTGGTAACACCACGTCACCTATAATAATTTCTAATTTCGATCTTTCTAACTTATAAGTTTTCTATGAGATTAGTGATTAGTACCTAGTAATTACTAATTTATTATTATCTATTACCTCACTTATCTAGAGTGTTTAGTATTATGTCTAATCAAATGATGGTGATTTTTCCTTATTTATATGAAGGTACTTGGGTATTTGATGACCGAGAAAGAAACTTAGAAAAAGAGCCTTTTGTCTGTGGTATTCCAGAAATGATTAATATTATGACTAAAGATATTGCGGATGCTAATTCTGGGTTTAGAATGTTATTTTCTTTTGCTCCTTTTCCTGACTATCAAGTAGAGCTAGTATATCTTAGAGAAGAATTTGGAGGTAATTGGTATTATTGGGAGAAATATGATTTAGAAGGTTGGTTGTGTCCAGCAATGTTTAAATACTTTGAAAATACCCCAAAGAAAATTTATTGTAAAGCCGAAAAGATTTAAAAGTGAAGAGTAAGGTGGACAAATTTAGAAGATGCTCAAACTAATGATTTATTAAAATCATTTTGCCTACCCTACAGTACAGAAATTTGCTCGCCGATAGAGGGAGAAAAAATAGAAAAGTGAATTACAACAAATTATTAAAAATTGCTCAATACCAACCTTATCCTTTACTATTTGCAACTATTAGTGGAGCGCATCTATATGGATTTCCTTCTCCAGATTCAGACTATGATTTACGGGGTGTTCATATCTTACCTGTTAGAGAAATAGTCGGCTTATATCCTGTTCAAGAAACTATTGAAGTATCAGAAGTAAAAGCAGGGTTACAAATCGATTTGGTAACTCATGATGTCAAAAAATTCTTTACATTACTGCTAAAAAGAAATGGCTATGTTTTAGAGCAACTATACTCACCTTTGATAGTTTATACAACTCCAGAACATGAAGAACTAAAAGCGATCGCATATAATTGTATCACTCGCAATCATTACTATCACTATTTAGGATTTGCTAAGACTCAATGGCGACTATTTAACAAAGGGGATTCATATCAGGTTAAACCATTACTATATGTATATCGGGTTTTACTGACAGGAATTTATTTAATGAAGACAGGAAGGATTGAAGCTAATCTAGTTAAGCTAAATGAGGAATTTCAATTACCTTATATTGTGGATATTATTGCACAAAAAATATCAGCAACCGAAAAATCATTATTAGAAGAAACTGACTTAGAATTTCATACTCAAGAATATCAGAGATGGCAACATGAACTAGAATCAGCTTTTTATAATAGTCACTTACCTAATGATGCTTCAGCTAAACCAGATTTAAACAGTCTATTAATATCAATCAGAAAATAATTACTAAGTCAGTAGTTATACTAAATCCGATTCTCATACTCCCTTTATTATTTTAGTCTAGACTTTGTTTGTATAGCACTGCTGTTTCAACCTGTAAATAAAGAGTGGGTTTTGACAACAGGATTTGATATTACTAGTTAGTAGGTTGGGTTGCGCTCCTGTGCGGTCTTGGACGGGACTTTTAAAGTCGCGGTGCGCGACGCAGTCCCTTGGCTTTCCCCCACAGACCGCACCTTTCGGGTATAAGAAGG